>WLWF01000191.1_pt1 | contig 59958 bp, 42 predicted proteins | sample 6718331 | NCBI WGS metagenome assembly WLWF01 (sample SAMN12718692, study PRJNA515312) | sponge metagenome | isolation source: marine sponge | host: Mycale hentscheli | place: New Zealand: South Island, Marlborough, Capsize Point | collected 2003-05-01 | reverse complement strand
CAACTATTCTTCCTTCCCAACTTGTTGGATAGAGATCTCCATAGCCAACCGTTGTGACCGTACAGATTGACCACCAGACAGCATCTTCAGCTGTTGTAATGTTTCCCCCATGAGCTCCCTCAAACTGCAAAATCGCAAAGCTACATGAAAAAATTACGACAACTGCGACAAAACTGCCGGCCAATAACGCATTTCTTGTACGGTTCTGGAAAATAAGTGATGCTAAAAAACGCGTGGCCTTAATTCCTCGAATAACTCGGACTACTCGAACTATACGGGCCGCTCGACCCAACCGCATTGATTCAAATATAGGAATTGATGAAAGAAGATCTATCCATCCCCATGTAAAAAAATAGTTCCAGCGGTTCGGGGCTTGAATCAAACTTACAATAAAGTCAATAAAAAACACGCCACAAACGAAAAGATCTGCATACGCGAGTAAGGATCTCGCTGAGGGCGTCAATTCCACAACGACACCGATTGCGAGCATGCCAATAGCAATGAGACTCACCAGTAAGATGACAGCATTATAGCCAGCCCATTTCCCCTCATTCGAATGAGACTTCGCATCTCGCAGGATTGGAGAAATACCAAGCTGAATATCAGCTGTGTCGTCAGATGGACTCATTGACTGAGAAGAAGGAACCATACTTTTATTATTTAATGTCTTTGCCTTTCGCCGCTCAATCCAATTTCCAAACAATGTGCATCGTCTTTGCACGTCTCATGAATAGTGGGCGGAAGGGAGATCATAAAGCTCGATCTATTCCGAATGGGACACCAATTCTCAATAAATAAGCATATTATTCTCGCCCCTGACACAAATATTGAACTTGGACTGCACCATCTGTGCGCGGTATTTTTATCCCTGATATGCTTCATACGAAGGGTCAAGAGAGCCTTATGATTACCGCTCACACCTTAGAAATGCCCCACACCACCATGTCAGCCTATTCTGCCGTCTGTGCTGAGTTCCTCGACTTTCGTGACAAGTCACACGGTGCTATCACAATTGACGAAGTCTCTTCATCAATTGCGGCTGGCCGCTTTGTCTGGATAGACACAAACCTCCGGGACCAGAAATATTCTGATCTCAAACAAGAGTTGCCGGAACGTCTAGCTAACCAAACGCCGGTTCTGAAAATTCTGAGCTCTGAGTATCAACAGAACACAGACGATCAGGTCTCATCACTACATAGAACCGATAGTGCCTTGCATATCCGCCTTGTAGGGGCAAGAGACAGATCAAAGACAATCATAAGTGAAGTGCTTGATATTGTTATTACTGAAGGCCTGTTTGCAACATTCTCCGAAGGCTCTTGCGGCGTCCTACACGCAGTTCGTCGTGACTATATCCGAGACTTTGAACAACATGCTGCGACACCAAGCTTTCTTCTCTATGAGTTTTGGGATAAACAAATTGAACAATTCCTGGCTGTACAGGGATGTCTCGATCAAGAAGTTGAAGCAACCAGAATCGCACTTCGGCGGGCTGCAGACGAAGCAACACTTACTAAATTAGCAGATGTTTCTGGCAGACTTCTGGCGTTGAGAAAAAGAGTACTACCTGCTCGTAGAGTATTGGAAGAGTTAGTTTCCAGAAAAACAACACTCGTCAGTGAAGCAACTCTACAGTTTCTCGCAAAAATGATTGACACACTTGAGCGGCTTCTTGCTGACATTACCGCAAACCGTGAAATTCTTGAGAGTGCCATGAATTTTTCTCTCACAGTGATGACACATCGCACAAATTTGACAATGAATCGCCTAGCTGTTGTAAGCACTATCTTCTTGCCGCTTACTTTTCTATGTGGTGTCTACGGAATGAACTTTGAAGTTATGCCGGAAACCGAGTGGGTGCATGGATACAAGATGTTTTGGATCGTTTCAGCTATCATCACAACTACGTTGACATTCGTGCTTCGAAAAGCACGCTTGCTGTGAAACAAATTCCTGTCGCCACTAAATTTTACAAGAGAGTCTCATAGACCTCTTTGTTTTGAATGTTCTTAAATAGAACAAACATCCACATCTACTACTTATTCTAGTCGTAGGGATTGTGTCGTTTTCCATCAGCTACAAAAACTTTGCTGTATACATCAACTTTCCGATTTAGCGATGTATCGTTGAGATGAAGCAGTGGGTGACACGGCTCTTGCTGCAACGCATTTAGAAGATTTGTAGCGTTTCTTTATGGCTGACAACGAAGAGTTCATCTCAGAATTTTTAATCGAGGCGTCAGAAAACCTAGACCAGCTCGATCAGGACCTCGTTGCGCTCGAAAAGAACCCTCACGACCCCGACCGTTTGGCGAGTATTTTCCGGACAATCCACACGATAAAAGGCACGTGTGGTTTCTTCGGATTTACAAAGCTAAGCAATTTGTCACATCACGGAGAACATCTTCTTGGCCTCCTTCGTGATGGAAAACTTCACTTCGATGAACAACTGGCGTCCCTGCTTCTTGAACTCGTTGATGCCATTCGAACATTTTTATCGGCTATTGAGTCAACTGGTAAAGAAGGCGATGGTGCCTTCCCGGATCTCTGTCAGAAACTGGACGCCACTTGTCTATTAGCTAATGATGCTCCTAATAATCAAACAGAAGAACGTCTTCCATCACCATCTTCTAGTGCAAATCAGTCCGATCAACCAGATGATCGCACGGTATCGGCTCCTGAAGAGAGGCCCGTCGCATCAACCACCTCAAATGATCCAACTGAAGCCGACAAATTAACGCCTGAAGTAAGCCATGACATTCTGTCACGCTCAGAAAGTACTCGTTCGAGTAACACTTTCGACGCAACTATACGAGTCGATGTACAACTGCTTGATACCATCGTCGATCTCGTCGGTGAACTCGTTCTAGCCCGTAATCAACTGCGAACAACAGCTACCGATGAACCTGCATTACTAGACGCAGTCAATCGAATTCACACAGTGACCGGCGAGCTACAAGAAGTAGCCATGAAAACACGAATGGCCCCAATCGACCAACTTTTCAATAAGTTTCCCCGTATTGTTCGTGATGTAGCAGCAGCATGCGACAAAAAAGTTAATCTTCATATCGATGGCTCTGACACTGAGCTTGATCGGACTCTTATTGAAAAAATACGTGATCCTCTTACTCATCTCATTCGAAACGCAATAGATCATGGCATTGAATCAAAAGACATGAGATCCGTGACTGGCAAGTCCACTTCGGGAGAAATCTCTTTACGCGCTTTTCAGGAGAGTGGCCAAGTCACTATTGAGGTGTCGGATGATGGAGCAGGTATTTCAGTCGATGCTGTGTGTAAAAAAGCAGTTGAAAAAGGGCTCGTCACGGACGATGCGGCTTCCACCATGTCTGATGAGAGAATTTTTCAGTTTATTTTTGAACCCGGCTTTTCAACGGCCAACGCCGTGACTGACATATCTGGTCGCGGTGTCGGTATGGACGTTGTCCGTACAAATATCGAATCTATCGGTGGAACTATTGATATCAGCAGCCAGCGTGGTGTTGGGACTGTCGTTCGTGTGCGAATTCCACTCACTCTTGCGATTATACCTGCTCTGATTATTTCAAGTGGTGGCGAACGTCTTGCGATACCGCAGCCGTACATTCAAGAACTTGTGGCTCTTAGAAAAAATAGCACGAGTCATATGATTGATGGACTTGAAGGTGCTCCCGTCTTGCGACTACGCGATCGACTCATTCCAGTTGTGTACCTTGACCGGTGGCTCGGACTTCGCGACTGGAAAAAACGGCCAACCTCTGGCACTGTTGTTGTTGTCAAAGTAGATAACCATGAATTTGGTTTAGTGGTAGATGCTGTCACGACATCTGAAAATCAACACAATCATGCTACAGAAACAACTGGCCTCTGGTTTATTGTTGTCAAATCAATAAGTAGTCTTTTATCGCCGATGGGTATTTATTCTGGCGCAACCGTTATGGGTGATGGGAGCGTGGTCCTCATCCTTGATCTCCGTGGAATCACGATGGCCGCTGATATTCCAGCCCTCACTCGTCGGGCAGGTGATCTCCAAAGCACATCCGAAGAACCTCGAGAGGTCGTTCAGGAATCCTCTCGATACCTTGTGTGTGAAACTCATAATGGCCACCGTGTTGCTGTTCCTTTGAACCAGGTGCAACGCCTCGAAAATTTCCTTGAGTCTGAAATTGATCCTGCCGCAGATGCCTGTTTTGTAAAACGGAATGGGGAACTGACGCAACTCATTGACCCCGATCGGATCCTACACACATCGGAGGAACTCGGTAAAGACCCTAACGGATCGTCTTTAGTGGGCATTATCCTTCCGAATGAACTAGGAAATAAGGCACTTTCCGTTCGCAGAATAATTGATGTTGAAACAGGTCATGGCCCACTTGAGAAGACAGCAACGAAAAGAGGTCTCTTAGGTACTCTTCTGGTTGGAGGCAGCGCAACTGAAGTGATGGATATTGTTGCCGCAAGTCAGTGGTCAGAGGAGATCCCTCTCTCATGAATTCCAAAGTTATGAACACGCCTGAAGAAACCACGGATCAAAAACGATGCTGTACGTTTCTTATTGAAAATACGTGTTTTGCTGTTGAGGCAGATAACGTAACTGAAGTTGTACAAAGAGGTGTGATCAACAACGTCCCTTTGGCTTCACCTGCTATCTCCGGACTCCTCAACCTTAGAGGACGAATCGTCCCAGCTATAGATCTTCGGCTTTTCTTGGAATTCCCTACTGTTCCACCCTCGATCAAGCAGATCAGTCTCATAGTTGATGTCAGTAACGAATGGTACTGCTTCTTAGTAGATAAACTCCTCGACGTGAAGGCTTATGACCCTCGTCAAGTTACCCCGCCCACCAATAACTCTTCGAGCGTTCTCGAAGGTGTGCTCCCTGACACTGATCAGTTAATACACTTTTTGTCACCAGAGAAAATACTCAAAAATCTATTGGACATTCGAACCGAATCACAGTCTGTCGGCTAAATATAAACAACTTACCTCCTTACCTATTGAACGGTACTATCATGACGAACTCTGACTTGCACGCTACCCGTGACGACACTCACGCTGACAAAACCACTTTGAGGTCAAGGCTTCTTGGGTTTTCCAAAGATCGTCTACTTTGGTCACTGCTTGCCGTTTCCATGTTGCCCTTAGCCTTCATGGGGTATGCAACCTATTCGTCAGCAGCAAAAGCAATTGAAGGCCAATCACTACGCAAATTACAAACGGTCAATACAATCACCGCAAAAGCTGTTGATAATTATTTCTCTTCGATGGAAGAACAGCTCAAGATTACTGCTGAAAATAGAATGACTCTCGAAGCACTTGAAGCCTTTGCGACTGGATTTCAGAAAATTGAGAGTGATGACAATCTTACGGAATCATCGATTCAAGATGCTCGAAAAAGTCTCTCGACTTACTACACGGGTGAATTCTCAAATGAATACATGAGGCAAACCGAAAACGAGCCACCAACTACGAGTTTCCTCGAAAACCTTTCGGATTCATCAGCATACCTTCAGTATCTTTATATCCGGAAGAATGAAAATCCTCTCGGTTCAAAAGAATTATTAAATGCTGCAGATGATGGGTCTTCATACACAGCAGCTCATTCCTTATATCACCCTATCTTCCGAAATTTCTTAAAACGACTTGGGATTTATGACTTTTTCCTTGTCGATGCTGATGGAGTAATTGTCTATTCGGTCTTTAAGGAGTTAGATTTTGCCACATCTCTGAAGACTGGATCTTTTGCAGGCACAAATTTTGCAAGATCTTTCCAAGAATCTGTAAGCGGTGGCCGTCGTGACACTGTCGCCTTCGCAGACTTTGAAAAATATTTACCGTCATACGAAGCACCAGCAAGCTTTATTGCTGCACCAATTTATAACGGCCGAGAGCTGAAGGGGGCCGTTATCTTCCAACTCCCCGTTGACAAAATCACGTCAATCATCAGTGAGACAACAGGAATGGGAGAAACTGGTGAGACATATGCGGTTGCTGGTGATGGTCTTTTCAGAAGCCAATCACGGTTCCCTGACGATCTTGGTGTTGAATCAACTATTGTGAACCCAAAGGTGCGAGTAGACACTGTCGCTGTTCGCTCCGCTTTAGATGACGGTGAATCTGGGACAGCCGAAATAAAGGATTACCGTGGTTCCGATGTGTTCTCGTCTTGGCAGCCTATAACTGTCCACCACGATTCCCGAGGTGGAGATAAAAATGTCACCTGGGCTCTTATCTCGGAAATTGATAAGGCTGAGATTCTTCAACCAGTACGTAATTTATTTAATTACGCCATAACGATCTTTATTCTCAGTACCATTGGCGTTCTGCTTGTTTCGGTGAGCATTTCACGCCGGTTTTCCAGGGAAGCTCGTCGCCAAGCCTCCTTGGTAAGTGGCATCATAGATAATACGAATGCACTAGCAGGCTCTTCTGAAGAGTTGACGAGTGTAAGCCAACAGATGAGTGCGACTGCTGAAGAAACGACTGCCCAGGCAAACCTAGTTTCTTCGGCAGCTGAACAAGTCAGCGGTAACACTAAACTTGTCTCATCATCTGTTGAAAACCTAGTCTCAAATATTGATGAAATTGCTCGCAGTGCGCAAGATGCTGCCGCAGTTGCTCGACAGTCTGTCGACATGGCTCAAAAAACATCCTCGACAATGGATGAACTAGGACAGTCGAGTAGCGAAATCGGTCAAGTTATAAAAGTCATTACTACTATTGCCGAACAGACGAATTTGCTTGCGCTTAATGCAACAATTGAGGCTGCCCGTGCAGGCGACATGGGAAAAGGATTTGCTGTCGTCGCAAATGAGGTCAAAGAACTCGCTCGAGAAACAGCTAAGGCAACAGAAGACATCGGAACAAAAATTGAGGCGATGCAGTCTGATACTGAAAAAGCTGTGACGGCTATCAGTGAAATCGCATCCGTCATTGAAAAGATTGATCTTCTACAAACGAAAATTGCAACTGCTGTCGAAGAGCAGTCTGCAACGACGAGTGAAATCAGTCGAAATATTGGAGAGGCAACAACGGGCTCCACTGAGATCGCACAGAATATTGTTCAGGTGGCTCATGCTGCACAAAATACTGCTGAGGGAGCGAACAATACCCAGCACTCTGCACAGGAACTTTCACGCATGGCTCAAGGACTCCAACGATTGGTTGATGAATACAGACGATAAGACAATCTCGAGAACGGCTGCTAAACTGTTTGAGATAACGCGATGCAATTTACGCCAGAACACTGAACTCTAGATTGACTTAAAAGTCTATTTATTGCTCTAGCAGGCCCGCTAGGATTGAAACCGTGCACGCACTTGTAATTGACGATTCAAAACCCGTACGCAGTATTCTTACGAAAGTACTGAATGGTTTACAGTTTCAATGCATTGAAGCCCAAAATGGAGTCGAGGCGCTCGACAGGCTTTCCCACATGCCTCGCCCGGCGCTTATAACGCTCAACCGTCACATGCCTGAAATGGATGGGTTTGAGTTGCTTGGTCGAATTCGTCGGAGCCAACAGTATAAAAATCTTCCTGTTGTGATGATTTCTACTGATTCGACACAAGCAAGTATCGAAGCAGCGATGCGACTCGGTGCGACAGACTTTATTGCAAAGCCGTTTACGCCAACCGAACTTATAGCACGACTGAATACCCTTGGCCTGACTCAAGAGACAAGCAAAAAGAGTGAACAGCAGCCAGAGCCTCGGCCTTCTTCATCACTTGATTCACACACGAATCAACATGCTCAAATCGACTTAGAAAAAAAACCCATTCGGCTTCTCTTAGTTGATGACTCCGCAGCAATACGAGGAATACTTTCCAAGACACTGCGTGAGATACCTGGTATCAAAGTCGTTGGGACCGCTGCAGATGGTGAAAAAGCACTGACTTTTTTAGAAAAAGAGCAAGTTGATATTGTCCTTCTTGATATTGAAATGCCTGTCATGGATGGTATTGAGACCCTTCGTCACATTCGGAAAAAATATCTGCGACTGCCTGTTGTAATGTTTTCAAGCCTTACCGAGCGAGGAGCGAAGGCAACCTTGGAAGCACTGGTTGCTGGTGCGAACGATTACGTCGCCAAGCCAACTGCTACAGACAAAGATAGTATCGTGGCGAGAATTGAGTCTGAGCTAGTCCCAAAGCTCAGGGCAGTCTATCGGCCACCCGCCAAAAACAAGGATCGTGGCAACAACACGGCCTCCACAAAATCAACGATCCCATCACTTCGTAACAAGAAATCACAGAATATCTCCGTAATTGTTATTGGCGTATCAACTGGCGGCCCGAGCGCTCTCGCAGACATTCTTCCCCATCTAACCGTTGCAGATGCTCCACCTATTGTGGTTGTGCAGCATATGCCAAAGGAATTCACCGGACATCTTGCTGAGCGACTATCCAAAATCTGTAGACATAGGGTGAGTGAAGCGCATCATGGGCAAGCCCTTAAACCAGAACACATCTACCTAGCTCCTGGAGGCTCGCACCTCGAAATTCAAAAACATGGCAAAGAAGCCAAACTTGTTCTCCATAATGGGCCGCCTGAGAATTCATGCCGACCATCAGCTGATGTACTTTTTCGCTCCGCTGCCAAAATATTTCATTCCGACACATTAGCTCTTGTACTTACTGGCATGGGGAATGATGGACTTCAGGGATGTAAAATGATTTCATCGGAGGGTGGTGTCATCATTGCTCAGGACGAACCAAGTAGTGTTGTATGGGGCATGCCTGGTCATGTTGTTCGAGCAGGCCTCGCCGATATAGTGCTTTCTCTCGATCGTATTGGGCCGGATATTGCCATGCGAATTTGTCGACAACAGAAGTAATCTTTCCCAGTTTCTTCATTTCTTGAATTACGAGATGAGTTTTTACACATGCAGGTAAGCCCACCGCAGTTCTCTTACCTTCGTGGGCTGCTCAAGAAAAAAACTGGCGTCATCATTGACGAAAGCAAGCAGTACCTCGTTGTCGCCCGCCTCTTACCGATTGTCAGACAACGAAAACTTCCAAGCCTCGACACTCTCATTGATCGCATTCAGACTGCCAGTGGCAGTCCTCTTGAGAATGATGTCCTGAACGCCATGATGACACATGAAACAAGTTTTTTTAGAGACAAAACTCCTTTTGAAACCTTAAAAGGTATCCTCCCTGATTTCATAAAGAAACGAGCTGCTACAAAACAACTCACAATCTGGTCTGCAGCATGCTCAACAGGTCAGGAACCATATAGCATTGCGATACTATTGAATGAGAATTTTCGTAATCTCCTTTCATCATGGAAGGTTCGTATTGTTGCTACTGATATCTCCAATGTAGTTTTGGATCGGGGCCGAGAAGGTGTGTACAGTGAACTTGAAATCGTCCGTGGCCTCCCACAGCCGCTTCTCACTAAATATTTTCAGCCATTCCAAAGTAACTGGAGTATCACTCAGTCATGTCGGCAGTTTGTAGAATTCCGCCAGCTGAACCTCACTGATGCATGGCCAATCATGATGCCGTATGACATTGTTTTCCTGCGTAATGTCCTGCTGTATTTTGACACCAAGACCCGAGGCGAGGTACTCGAAAAAATGTCTCGTGCGATCCGCCCGGATGGCGCACTGTTTCTTGGTGGTGCAGAGACCATGCTTGGTTTGAATACCGGCTACGAACGACTCATAGGCAATGGGTGTAGTTACTACAGGCCTGAGCAGTCATGAAGATGGCCCTCGCCATTCAAAGCCAAGAATCGAGACATCGTCTAACGGACCTTTGGGTTCACACCAGGCTTGAATACTCTCCAGAAGCTCTCCCACGCCAGCATTAAGATCGCGAGAACGATTCAGTCCAATGACTTCCTTTAATGACGCGTCTCCGAACTGCTCGAGGTCCTTATCCATTGCCTCCGTAACTCCGTCAGAGTAGAGATACACTCGGTCTCCTTTTTCAAGTTGGATTGTATTTTCTTCATATTCGGCCTCGGGGAAAAAACCCACCGGAAGACTATGGAGTGTTTCAAATGTAGCTTCACCTGCAGTTGTGATACGAAGCAATGGGGGATGTCCACTAGCTGTATACCGCATCTCTCCTGTTTTAGAATTAACCACGCAATAGATAAATGTAAAATACAGTTCAGAAAAGTCCTGTGACTGAAATTGTTGGTTGAGCTCAGTAGCAACCTCTACCGGTGAAACGACTTCCGTTGACCCATCTTCACGAATGCGTACCAAAACAGAGCTGTCTGATGCTTTTGGTGTCAAAAATCTTCCAACCGTCACTGAAAGCAAGGACGAGGGCACTCCATGGCCACTCACATCAACAACAAATAAGCCGATATGATCTTCATCAAGTTGAAAAACATTGAGAAAGTCACCTGCTAAACCCTGGCAGGGAACATATCGCCAGGCCACATCTCCACAGTCAAATTGAAGTGTTTCTTCTGCTGGTAAAAGCGCTCGCTGCACCCGTGCTGCTGCCTCGAGATCTCTTGTCATCTGATCATTTGCACTGGCTATCTTCTGATTGAGATCTCTTAGTTCCTGGTTGTTCTGTTCTAGTTGGTCCTTTGCTGTTGCCAGATTTTGATTGGCCTGAATCAATTCATGATTCTTGGCTACTGCGTTTTCAAAAGTTGATACAAGGAGATTCAAAACCTGCTGACGCCCAGCATTGACTTTGAATGTTTGCCCAGCAATCGCAACATCGATTGTTTGATCAGCTGCTTCATCAACCGCAAGTGGCGTCTCAAGCAAAGAATGAATACGCCCAATCAAATAATCTGGTTCATAAGGCTTGGTTACATAGTTATCGGCTCCCGCATCAAGGCCTTTGATAATGTCGAGGGGATCAGAGAGTGTTGACAGGAGTACAAAAGGAATTTTTTTTAATTGAGTATCTTGCTTGACGGCTTTGCAAAACTCATATCCCGTCATCGTTGGCATTTCGATATCCGAGACAATAATAGCTGGGGTCTGGTCACGAACAAGATCAAGTGCAGCTTGCCCATCTGCGCCCCACCGAACACGGTGGCCTGCCTCCGTAAGCCGCCGCTCAAGGATTTTTGCTTGAATGCGGCTATCCTCAGCAATCACGATATCAACACCAGGAGTCGAGGACATAAAAAGTCTTTCTTATCATTCTGCGTTGTAATGCATGTGTGAGTGAAATTCACAACAATTGATAATTATATTTTCACTTATTGAGATGAGTAATTCCATGAGTAACATCTGGCTCAATTCGAAACAATTGATCGAGCCTTGTTATCTCAAACACTTTCTGAACAGGTGGTTGGACACCACACAAAACAAAACGTCCATTTCGTTCAGCAAGTTCACGGTAGAAACTCACCAGAACACCCACCATGCCACTTGACATCAAGTCAACCTGATGCAGATCGAGCAGCACTTTTTTGTATTCTTTGTCCTGAAGGACTGCTTCGAGCTCACGTGAGAGTGCTTCAAGGATACGGCCCTCAGAAATTCTTGGTTCCTGAATCTCAAGAATAAGAACATTCCCTTCGTTCTGCACTGTAATACGTGTTTCGTTGGTCATTAGAGACTCAGTATAAGGTGGTCGCTTGGTCGATCGGATTTCGCTTCGATACGCTATCGAATAGACAGCAGGTACGCAGTTCCAGGCCCATCCCGCACCAATAGAAAAATATCAAAAATACTACTGATTTTCCTGATTTTAGCGAAAAAATCGATTTTTCCGAAGATACTGATTCATTCAGCCGATACCCACATTATAAGGTTTTTCTAAGGGGGATTTGATGTGGGTACACCGTGGTCGAGAGTATTCTGTGTCGGCTTGTGGCTAGTAGCCTTTTGTCACCCGGCATTTTCAGCTCAACCTAATGAGAAAGACAAGCCAACTCCGGCTAAAGAGACAGCCACTGATGATTCTTCGCGGGATGAAAGTCGTGAGGCTGGCCCGACGCTGCCAAACCCAGTGAAGTCCAAGGCTCCCAAGAAGGAGACAGCGTCGTATTCGGAAACATCTCCTGATGAGGCACAAGAATCGCCTACTGATCAAGCTGATTCTCAACCAACTGACCAACTCACCATCGATGATGAAAAACCTCAGTATGTAGAAGAGACCCCCCTTGTAACTGAGAATATTCTGCTTGCACCAGAGCCATATTCACAAACGTGTAACCGTGGTAGCCGATGCAAAAAACAATGCCGGCAGTGTCGTCAGTGCGCCTGTTCTCGTTGTGGCTGCGATTATGACACGTATCTTCTGGTCGATTTTCTTTTCTTTAAGCGAAATAATGCAACCAGTGGAGCTGTGGTTGCCGAAACCACCAGCGGTGCTCCAGAACTCACGACCCGTTCGACAAATCCTGGGACAGCACCAGGTATTCGTCTTTTCGGAGGACGACTGGGTAAAAATGGCATCGGCTGGGAGTTTGGCTACACCGGTGTTTTTGGAATGTTCGGTGAACGTACAGTCCGTGGTTCCGGCGACCTTCAAGTACCACCGCCCCTTGGCTCTCTTGTCAATGGCTGGACAAATTTAGATGCGGTCCGATCAACCTACACATCAAGCTTAAATATGTGTGAGGTCAATATCTTTACATCTGAAACAACAGTGAAGGGTGGACCTCGATCTCCTTTCCCTTGGCATCGCGTTCACGGCACATTCGAACATGAATTCCAATGGCTCGGTGGCTTCCGATGGGCTGGTTTCAATGATGTTGCAAATCTGCACGTCGATGTTAACGCGGGTGCGAGCAACAATGACGGAACGTACTCAATTACAACAAATTCTCAAATGCTTGGGCCTCAAATTGGATTTAAAACAAAACGTAGATGGAACAATTGGTCTACCGAAGGGTGGGCAAAAACGATGCTCGCAGGAACTTTTTTAAATGCTGATAGTGCTCCCATTAATACATTAGCAAGTGGCGGAGATCCGTACCGTCCTCAAGCCAGTGCTCGAGACGTTGGTGTCGGATTTATTGGAGACATGAATTATTCAATTGTTCGACGACTCAATAACAATTGGTCGCTTCGGGCTGGCTACAATCTGATTTGGATCTCTGGAGTAGCCCTGGCACCGAATCAATTCGATTTTTCAAACACCAACACGATAACTCTTGCAGGTGCTAGCAACGTCTTCCTGCATGGTGCCAATCTTGGTCTTGAGGCCCAGTGGTGAGTCACTAACAAAAAGTAGCTCACCCACAGAACTTTGCTACGAATGAACCCGTCTACCCGCTAGGTTCTAATTCTGTCCTAATGGTGGTCGCGTTACCAGCGGCCGCCCTCCTAAAGTCGGGTTTGATGCACTCAACAACTGCACATCAAACACCAACGTTCCACCTGGTCGCCCTCCACTTGGATTCTCCCCATAGGCCATATCAGCAGGGATAATCAGCCTCCGGCGGCCACCTTCCCGCATGCCGGCGACCCCCTCGTCCCAGCCTTGAATAACTTGCCCTTGGCCGAGAGTAAACTCGAATGGAGTACCTCTTGTCAGAGAACTATCAAACACGTCTCCATTTTGACGACTGCCAACGTAGTGAACGGAGACCGTTTGACCAGCTGTCACCGGCACCCCTAGGCCTACAACAAGATCAACATATTGCAGTCCACTTGATGTACGAATCACAGCTGGATCATTCGACGCTGAAGAGGCTGCGGCTGCTGTCAATGGGCCGCGAACAACTGAAACGGTGTTTGTTACATTACCGTCAGCATCCAGTACTTGGGCACCACCAGCTCCGACAGCAAAAAACGAGTTCACTTGTCCATCGCCGTTGCTATCAAGTGGTGAAACACGAAATCTTGAATTTGCCGTATTTCCACGTGTCAGATTTTTCTTCGTCGTCCGAGTCGATGCAGAATCTCGAGTTATTTGAAAAATATCAACTCGTGCAGATTCACCCTGCCCCCCGGACACCATAATGTCATCCACGCTTCGATCGTTATAAAGCCCTGAAGCAATTGTTACACCGGAATAACCAATTGTTGGATCAATTGAAAGTTCTGCGACAACTGTTGACGCACCAGCTACATCGACTATTTGAACTGACTTGATCGCACCAGGGCCAGTTCCAAACACCAATTCAGCACGACCATCTTTTGATTCTGTCTGACTAATTGAACCATTCGTAATCGTGCCAATATCTGCTGCCGCGACACTCACACCAGCAAGATGTGTTGTTCCATATGGGGTATACCGTTGAAAAGGAGTCGACTCCCATCCCAAGCTACCGCCAAGGTGAATACTGACGGTGCTGCCAGCGGCTTGTCCAGCAATCAAATCCTTCACCCCATCTCCATCAACATCACCAAGGGCAATATTGACTCCAGACAAAAAGCCTGAGCCAAATGGAGTGATTCGGTACTCCGGCATTTCCTCACCATCAATGTCGAAAACGCGTATCTCACCAACTCGACCGCGTCCTGGTGACACAATAATCTCGTCACGACCATCATTATCAACGTCATGTATTGCCGTTTGTACACCACCCATAAATCCCGACTCGTAGACATCAAACTGATTAACAACGGTACCCGATGCCGGATCAACGATGCTAACGGTTGGGGTGCCTAAATACGCAAGGCCGCTTCCGACTGCGAGGAATGGTCGGGAAGCAAGGTCGAATGCTGAATTGTTGTCAGGATTACTGTCTACAGTACCAAGGGGTGTCACGGCTGTCACATCAGTTTTGATTTGCCCAATGGCGTCAGCTGCAATTTGATTTGTCACGGTAAAGATTGCTGTACCACCAGCTGGCAAGCTGATCAACGTATTGAGTGCATCACCGTTACCGCTGCTACCACCTACCGGTACCGCTGACCCAGGAGAACCCTGGCCCGCCCACGTGGCGGACAATATCCCGTCTGGTAATGGCGCAACGACTCGTGCATTTGTCACAGCGTCGGAACCAAAATTTTGAACAATGATCGTGTCTACTTTGTCAGAACCCGGAACATACGTGTTCTGTCCGTTACTTATTGTGACCGCTAGATCAACATCGAATGCTAACCGTGGCTCAAGATTTTCAAATGACCGATCAAAAGTCCCAAGGGAACGACGAGCCCGTACTGATCTTTTCTGAAAGAATTGCTGAAATAGTTTCATCTGAAATCCTGAACCAAAAAATGCACACATTCCCTGTTTTGTGCACAGCACTGAACTCTTTCTCTACGTAAAGATGTACCCCTTGGTTTGATTCAGGTCAATTTTTTAGGCAAAAAAAGTGGGCCGGCTGCCTAAACGACAACCGACCCACCTCATTTTCCTCAAAAACAGCTTTAAGGGCTGTCTTGCGTCACTTTAGCGGCAACGACGACGTAGGCAGCCCTTTCGACGGCAACCTTTGTCGCAACTATCGTTGCATCCGCTGTCACAGCTGTTGCAGCTATCGCAGCTACTGCAGCCATCGCCGCAGCAACCGTCGTTGCAACTGTCACAAGGTACTTCGACCTGTACCATGACACATTTCTTTACTGGTACTTCCTTTGTGACCTGAACTGGAACGCAAACCTCGTAAGTACGAGTCTTTTCTTCCGGAACACAATCATAAAGAGTTACCGAGTACTTTACTTCTTTTTCCTGTGGAACCATGACCGTGTAGGAAACTTCCTTAGTCATGGCCTCAGGTACACATTTGCTAACCTGATACTCACGAGTGCGAGTCTCAGTTCGACACTTTTGTACTTTCACAGTACGACTTCGCTCTTCTGGAACACACTTGGTGACACAGTAGGTGCGAGTTCGCTCTTCTGCTCGGCACTTTTGCACCTTCACAGTACGAGTTCGCTCTTCTGGAACACACTTGGTGACACAGTAGGTGCGAGTTCGTTCTTCTGAACGGCACTTTTGTACCTTCACGGTACGAGTTCGCTCCTCTGGTACGTGCTTGGTGACGCAGTAGGTACGAGTTCGCTCTTCTGGAACACACTTGGTGACACAGTAGGTGCGAGTTCGTTCTTCTTCACGACACTTTGGAACGCACACAGTGCGAGTTCGTTCTTCCGTTCGGCACTTGCGAACACAAACGGTATAAGGAACTTCTTCAGTCACGCAATCATAAGTCGTGCACTGAACTTCCTTTGACTCACACGTTGGCACCCAAACACGTTTGCAGCACATTTTTGGCGGGCAAGGATTGCCACACGCATCTGTACCACAAGAAGGTAGTTCAGTCATCTGGTTTTCCCAGTGACCACCACGAACCTGAACAGTTTTGGTTGAGCAAACTGGTACCCGCTTCTGCACAGTTCGGGTCTTTTCAACCTTCTCTGTGTAAGGAACTTGAACCGTATACTTCTGCTCAACTTCTTCTGTATAAGGAACCTTCACTGTATACGTGCAGGTTTTTTCTTCCTTAACAGGCACCATCACAGTGTAGTTGCAAGTCTTTTCTTCTTGCACTGGCACCATGACGGTGTACTTCTGCTCAACTTCTTCGCAGTAAGGAACTTGAACTGTATACGTTGCAGTCTTTTCTTCCTTTACAGGAACCATGACTGTGTACTTCTGTTCAACTTCTTCACAGTAAGGAACTTGAACTGTATACGTTGCAGTCTTTTCTTCCTTTACAGGAACCATGACTGTGTACTTCTGTTCAACTTCTTCACAGTAAGGAACTTGGACTTCGTAGTCACAAGTCTTTGTTTCCATAACCTTACGATTTACTGTGTAATTAACAGTCTTCGTACGAGTTTCTGGAACACACTCAGTTACAGTCCGAGTTCGCTCTTCGGTGCGAGGAACTCTTTTCATAACTGTGTACTTCTTTTCACGAGTCTCTTTTTGATACTCGGTGCATGTCACAGTTTTCATTTCTGTCACATACTGCCGTTGGCACACAGTTTTGGTGCCACAGCTACCACTCTTGTTGCAGTCTTCACAATCAGCGGACGCGATAGAACACGTCGCGAGGATTGCAATAGCTGGCAACAAACATGTCACAACTTTGCGGAACACGAAGGCCTCCATAATTCAGGGAAAAATCAAACGTTTGGAACTTGAAAAAATGATCCGTCTGCCAAACGAAGAAAATCCCAGTGACAGACTTCGACAAAAGAGACCGAATACGCACGATCTCCTGTCAAGATAGCTAGATTAAGTAGACTTTCCGGCCACGCAAGCGTGAGATCGCGTTTTTTTCAATTTCTGTCACTTTTTTTGCTTCTGAATACTGTGAAAGTTCGGTTTTGCGGAATGTGGCGATGTCGATTGCAACAACCTATGGAAACAAGATGTCCTCTAAAATTTCACAATAAAGTGGATCACAAAAGCAGGAAAACCAGTGTTTTTAACAGTTTTAGACAGGAAACTCTGATGCTGGTCCAACCCAGAAGTACACTTCGTGACTGAAATTTTCGTATAGTTAAAAGATTACGGGGACAAAGCCGGGGAACGATCGGGGATATTTTTCTGACACGTTCCCATCATTGATTCATACGGGGAGGACCGATGGCTACCGTTTCACACCTTTTAGCTTCCAAAAGTGGCTGCCGTGTTTTGAGTGTTTCACCGGACACGACTGTTTTCGACGCAACTCGCCTGATGAATGCTGAGCATATTGGTGCCTTGTTGGTTGTTCAAACATCACATACAGTCGATGAACTTGTTGGTATTTTTACTGAGAGAGATGTCCTCCGCCGAATCGTGGCAGCAGGAAGACAGCCAGAACTCACCAGTGTCGGTACTGTAATGACCCAAGACATTATCACGTGTACGATTGACACCCAGCTTGATGAGATCGCTGAATTGATGAGGGTTGAACGAATTCGTCACCTCCCAGTTCTTGAAAGTGATCAACACATCGCAGGCCTTATCTCAATTGGAGATCTCAATGCCTATAAAGCTGGATATTGTCAATTAGCTCTTCAAGAAGCTGAGAACTACATTCAGGGACGCGTGTAGTTGCCTCACAAAGATCGTATTCTACGTGAGGCAATAAACTCGCAACATCTAGTGCCTATTCTGCAGTTCGTTACTATTCAATTTGATTCAGATAAGCCATTTTATTGTCCATACTCAGTTCGTAACATTTCTAAACTATTGACATTTATTCGTATTCCTTCCCTGGTGGTCAACACCTCTACTCACTTCAGAACTAATTACTATGAGCCTGCGTTGTATTGCTAGTTTCTCACTCTTGTTCCTTCTTACACCAACAACCCTCCTCGCGAATGTGTCGCTGAACAATTTGTTTGGCGATCACATGGTTTTGCAACAAGGCATTCAGAATAAGATTTGGGGCAAGGCCGATCCTGGTGAAAAGATTTCTGTTTCCATAGCTGGTCAGAGTCACGCCACAGTTGCTGAAAAAGATGGGTCCTGGTCAGTACAACTCGACGCCATTGTGGAATACGGCGGCCCTCACACCCTGACTGTCGAGGGAAACAATACCCAGACATTTGAAGATGTCCTTATTGGAGAGGTCTGGGTCTGCTCTGGGCAATCGAATATGCAGTGGCCTGTTCGACAGGCCACTGACGCTGACCTCGCGATAGCGACCGCAGACGTAGGACAGATTCGACTCATTTCTGTTCCTCAGGTGGGTACGCAAGAGCCTCAATGGAACTTTAAAGGCGAATGGGCCGTTTGCTCTCCTGAAAATGTTGGTGATTTTTCTGCAGTTGGATTCTTCTTCGGACGTCAACTCCACCAGATACTTCATGTTCCGGTTGGGCTCATCGATAACGCGTGGGGTGGGAGTGCTTGTGAGGCCTGGATTGATAGGGACCTATTGTCGTCTGACGACAGGTTCAAGCCATTACTTGACCGATGGGTCAAAACCGAGTCCGAAATGCCTGAAGCTCTGAAGGTTTATGACAAGAGAATGAGCCTTTGGAAACAAGCTGCTGAAAAAGCAAAGGCTGAAAAAAAATCGCCTCCAAGACGTCCTCGACATCCAGATTTGTTGCTTACCGGGAACTCTCGACCAGGAAATATCTACTGTGGCGTACTTGCGCCGACTATTGGCTACGGCATGAAAGGTACCATTTGGTATCAGGGTGAGTCCAATGCAAGCCGCGCTGTTCAGTACCGTGAGCTTTTCCCATTCATGATTGACTCATGGCGGAACGAATGGGGGCTTGGCGACTTCCCATTTTATTGGGTCCAGCTTGCCGATTTCAGAGACGAGAAGCCTGAGCCTGCTGAAAGTGAGTGGGCTGAGCTTCGTGAAGCCCAGACAATGACACTTAAAAAGCTAGACAATACTGGTGAAGCCGTAATCATCGATCTCGGTGAAGGAAAAGACATTCATCCAAGAAATAAAGTCGATGTTGCAAAACGATTAGCACGCTTGGCACTTGCTGAAACATACAACATACCTGGGATTCCGTGCCGAAGCCCCCAGTTTCAATCGATGCAACAAAACGGCAACCGTCTAACCCTTGCCTTTGCACATGTGGAACAAAAGGCGAGTGGGTGGAGACCTTTTGACGTTCGTGAACCCGTCGGTTTTACCATTGCTGATTCCAGCAAGACATTCGTAGACGCACAGGCTCGAATACTCGCTGATGGACGGATAGAGGTCTGGGGTGAAACGGTTTCCAATCCGGTAGCCGTTCGTTATGCATGGGCTGATAACCCGGTCTGCAATATGTATTCTGCTGCCGGATTACCGCTCACACCCTTCCGAACAGATGACTTCCCGAGCATAACAGCGGGCCGGAACTAAATCACTCTGCTCTTTATTATTGGGCAAATTATGACCGCACGGGATACACTAGGGGTACGGTGTTACCGTCTGAGAATTACAGGTATTGAGTCTTCGTGAATCCATGAGTGACTCCAAGTACAAGGAGGGTTTTATGAGCCGCGCTTTCAGTGAAACAGAAGGGTTTTGGCGACAAGGGAACCTCGCATATCTGCTTGCAGCTTCTAGCTTGCTGATCGGTTGCAGCCCTTCTGTGAACCAGCCAGTTAGCCAGTCACTGCCTTATGCTGACTCGACAACACCAGACGAGACCAACACGACATATCGAGCCACTCGACCAATTCCAGTTGTGATAAAGCCTGCTCTGCCTTTTCGTGTGGCAGAACTTAATAATCATGGGTTCACAAAAGTTTTTGAAAAAAACGGCATCCTTCCAGTCTCTGCTGAAATACCAGCAGTGCTCCCACAGGAACATTCATTCCGAAACCTGAAAAAAATCAAGAATTCGGTAACCGCGAACGTTTCCACCGACATACGAAACACCTTTACCAATTACCTTGATGCCTTTAATCGTCATGATGCCATCGCATTGGCAGCTCACTGGGTGAAGGATGGTGAGAACCTTGATCTTGACACTGGAAATCGCATTGTCGGACAACCTGCTGTCGAGCACGTGTTTGGTCAACTCTTTGCACGTGATGAAACTGCTCAGATTGATTTCCAACTCGATTCGATTCGTCCAATTCGTGATGATGTTGTTGTCGTCGATGGAATCTCACAAATGTCTCTCACCGACCAAGAAACTCGCCGAAGTCGTTTTTCTGCAGTACTCGTTCGACACGAAAACCGCTGGCTCATGGAATCTGTTCGTGAATCTGCAGCATCTGCCGAATCAACTATCCATGACCGGCTCGAACAGCTCAATTGGTTGCGAGGTTTCTGGGAAGATATTAGTGATGGCATCACAGCAAGCCTTCAGTGCGAGTGGAATGAAGAGGGCACTTTTTTAATTCGCCGGTATCTCATCACACAAGAGCTTGAGCCACGTGGTGCTGAAGAGCGACTCGCGTTGGGAATACCAACCCTTCTACCCAATGAGGAAGCCTCCAAAAAAGTGGGTGATCGTTTGACTACCACGGAATACATTGGATGGGATCCTCAGCAAGGACAAATTTGCTCATGGCTCTTTCGCTCAGATGGGCATACTGCTCACTTTGCTTGGCAACGTAATGGAAATGCCTGGTTACTTCAGTCGCTTTCTGATGGCAGTGGTAATGAAAGTCCTACTCAATATTTGCTCCAGCGCGCTGGGGAAGATGAATTGACTCTCGAGCACATATCTGGAAACAACTGTGCATTAATTCCTGAAGCTGATTTTCTCCGCACTGCCCGTCCCATTGAGAGTGCGTTAACTCCGGATTCTTTAATGAAGTAGCGACTCCCTGCCTTCATTGGAGATAACTTAGGAATATGTGCCTTCATTTCCCTACCTACCGTGGAATAGACACCATACGTTCTCATGCCACGCTCTGACTCAAATGCACTCGCTGAACAATGCACAGCTCTGCAAATTCGTGGCCCATTGCTTATTGTCGCATCAAGCAGAACCGTCAGCGAACTTGCTCCTTCTTGGGAGACCGCATTGCGGACTTTGAATATCTCTTACCGAGTTTTTGTCTTTTCTGAAAACTCCTCTGACGAACTTGATGAAATTCTTAAAGAGGCACTCGATTTTCTTGCAACGGCTCTCGCCGTGATTGGCACACAAGATATTCTCAAGGTCGCAAGGCTGGCTGCTTCTCAATTAGATCTACCGTTGGTAAGCGTGCTGTACGATCCTCAGTAAAATCTGATCTTTTCGTATTCTCATGAATCACCTTGGCGTGTGATTCAAGAACGTGCAACATTGTATTGACTCGATCTCGAATACTCTCTGGTATAGCTAAGAGGGGCTCCTGAGAAATGAGCAGTTCGTCAAAAATACATTTTTCGTCCAACGAATGTACTTGCAATCGAGTCTCCTTACCTTGCGTCAAACGAATTATATAATCTGCGTCTTCTCTTAAAAGCACAACGGGCTCCGAAGTTGCATTCCAATTCGTCATGCTCCTTGAAGGACTTGCACTCCTACTTACTTGAAGTGGTTGTTTTTCACTTGTTTCATTCATGCGTTGAGAGCGACTGTCTGCATTCCTCATCGCCGATCCATTGAGTTGCGATTCCGGTACTTGCTTTTGATAATCCTGTGAAAGCAGTATCGCCCTACGTTCTCCAGAACGAATAAATAAAAGTTTTGCACCCTTATTATTCGTGCCTTGTCTTTGGTGCACGTATGATTGCAGGAGCAAAGAAAACTGTTCTGGCAAAAGGAGGTATTGTTCGTCGAATTGAACAAGTATGTCATGTGGCTTTAAGCCGATACGGTCTGCTTGGGAATCTTGCTTGACACTATCAACAGCGAGACCTTCATTGTGATTCAGTACAAGTTGATGCCGAACAACTTCTGGTACGCGGGAGAGTTCGGCTCCAAATGGTTCCAATAATGTCTTTCGGTCGACTGGCTCTACCGGCACACCAGGACGTTGGTGATAGGAGCGATGGCCCTGAACAGGCACTTGGTCCTCACCAAAGCTTGGCGTGTTTCCGAGGGCTCCACAGGCGAGGAAAGCTGTTTCGACTCCTGTAAACAATGCACATAAAAAAACTGTACGAACTTTCTCTCCAGGCTTTCGACGCGAACTAAAAATCACACCTTACCCCATGACTTGAAAAGTTTATGAGCCGTCCAATTCTTAGCTCAATGTATCGGAGGTTTGTGACGTTTTTGTCGGTGTGACACCAGACCTGTCGCCTCCGATAATCATGAGACATCGCGATCTTTTAGTCTGGGTAATCTAAAGAGAACACGCCCACAGCGTAGAATCCGGCGAAGACATTACACAGGCAAATGTGGATAAGCGTGCCGCCTGATGAAGGTTTACGACATATATCGAGAGACACCGGACGATTCCTTTTTTCGTCACAGTCAATTTTTCTGCCCTCGAAGTCGCCGTTCAAAGGAATATCTGCATGACACACTTATTTAACCGTGTCTTTCTTACCCTGATCGTCACTGGATACTCACTTGTTTTTTCTTCAGGAACACAGGCATCTGAAGAGACCGCTCCGCCTGCGGCCGGAGAACAGTCCAAAATGGTAGCTAGTACTCCAGCAAAGCCTGTTGTAGCCAAGAAGCCGGTTCTCATTCCAGGAACGGGTGGGCTTATAAAAAATGGCATTGATACTTTTGAAGATGAGAACTGGAAATGGTATCACCGCCATCCCAAAAGCTCACGAGAACAAGACAAGCGTATGCGAAGCCCTCTCGGCAAGAGCAACAACGGACTGTGGTTCGAGGGACCGAAGCGAGGCACGCCAGACGTTGTCAAGCGGGTTGAACTTCCTGCGCCCGGATTGGAAGGTAGTGAGCATGGCTTGCTTATTGCAACATTACGAGCTGGAATTCCTGGACGACTCACCTATCGAATGATGCAGGATGACCTCATTTTCAACATGTCGAAAGCCGCTGGACGTGGCCTTTCTGTTGCTGACAATCCTAGCGTAGTGACTCGTGTCTACTTGCCACCCTTCGCACAATGGGAACGACGCAATGGAGCGTCGTTTGGTTTTCGCTGTGGCTGCACAACACACGCTATCATCACCGGAAAAGAACACCCTGATCGTGGTGATTTCGGAGTTGAAGAATACTGGCCTGGCATGTTTATTTGTTTTGAACCGGGTGACGGTAAAGAGAAAAGTGATTCTGCGTATTTACGCGTACGAGGTGATCGTCGCGGCCGGGGCATGCGTGGACCAACGATTTCAGAAACGGAACTCGGCTGGTGGACGCTTGGAATGAGTTTTTCACGTGATGGAAAAGTTCATTACTTTGCTAGTCAAGGCGTTGATGATCTGACGATGAATGACCACCTTACAACTCAAAATCCGTACGGTTATCGTACGGAGTGGGTGAAAACATTTTTTTACAACGTTTGTAGTCAGGATGATGGCAAGACATGGAGCACGCCTTGGGTTATTGATGATCCAAAAACTTTCTTTGTTAGACGGCAGAATATGGCTCGGTCGAGTCGGAAGTCGCAGCGGTAATCGCGGCCTGCATTTCCGCAGAGGTTTTTGCTGCATCACCACCGCAGCGTTCCAGTTCCCGGCTGGCAACATGGCAGTGAAAGCGGTGGCCTGCGAGGTCGACCTGGGGGGGCTCGACCTCGCGGCAGACCGTTTCTGCCAGAGGGCATCGCGGATGAAACCGGCAGCCTGCTGGGGGCCTCGAAGGACTTGGCACATCTCCGGTAAGTACGATTCTCTGCCGACGGTTCTTCACTTCAACGCTGGGAACTGCTGAAAATAGTGCGAGCGTATATGGATGAAGTGGTTGCTGACAGAGCTGACCCACTTCTGCAGACTCGACAATCTGGCCAAGGTACATAACCGCAACATTATCAGCCAGATACTCCACAACAGAAAGGTCATGAGAGATAAAAAGATAGGTCAAACCAAGTTCCTGTTTGAGCTCTTTCAGCAGGTTTATAACCTGCGCCTGAATTGAAACATCCAGAGCTGAGACAGGTTCATCAAGAACAAGAAATTCGGGTTTAAGCACAAGCGCACGAGCTATAGCTATTCGTTGCCGCTGACCGCCTGAAAACTCATGCGGGTATCGCTCAAGAACAGCAGGAGATAGCCCTGTGCGCTCAAGAGCTTGTTTCATTTGCTCTAATCGAGCACTTTCCTCACCCATTTTATGAAGAATAAGCCCCTCTTCAAGAATTGAACGTATCTTCATCCGAGGGTTAAGTGAGCCGTACGGATCTTGAAAGACAATCTGCATGCGACGACGCAGGGATCGTAAACCACGTGCATTTTCTTTCCTAACTGAATGATCATCAAACAGAACTTCACCATTGGTTGGCTCTACAAGCCGCAGAAGACTTCGGCCAACGGTGGTCTTTCCACAGCCACTTTCACCAACAAGGCCAAGTGTTTTACCTCTGGGAATATCAAATGTCACTCCATCTACTGCCTTTACTGAACCCACCTGACGACGCAACAATCCCTTCTTAATTGGAAAGTGTGTTTCTAAATCCTTCACCTGAAGTAATGCTGGATCGGTCACAGGATGTTGTTCACTCACGAATTGATCTCCTCAGCAAAGTGACAGCGAACAAAATGTCCCGGACTAACTTCCCGTAGTGCTGGCGGATCTAAATTACATTGGGGTTCCCTTGCATGGCTGCAACGTGGATGAAATCGACAACCTGAAGGAAAGTCTTGCGGTGGCGGAACCATTCCAGGAATTGTTGCCAATGGTGATCGGTCTCGGGCATCAACGTTTGGCCGGGCTCGAAGGAGGCCTATTGTGTAAGGATGAAGCGGGCGGCTAAAGAGTTCAACGGCTGATGCCTGCTCAACAATCCGGCCAGCGTACATCACTGCAACGTCATCACATGTTTCGGCAACAACACCAAGGTCATGAGTTATCAGTAAAATCGCTGTACCGAGACGTGACCGCAAGTCATCAAGAAGTTCGAGGATCTGTGCTTGAATTGTTACATCCAGTGCCGTTGTTGGCTCATCAGCAATGATCAGATCTGGTTCACACGCCAGAGCAATTGCAATCATTACTCGTTGTCGCATGCCCCCAGACAACTGGTGAGGATATTCATCAAGCCGTTGCTGAGGGTCAGCAACACGAACGAGTTGCAGCATCTCAAGGGCCCGTGACCGTGCCTCGGAACGACTCACTTTGCGATGCAACTGGACCACTTCAGCAATCTGGTTTCCGATTGTAAAAACTGGATTGAGGCTGGTCATAGGCTCTTGAAAAATCATGCCGATGCGCCCACCTCGTACTTTTCTCAATTGTTTTTCAGACGCGGTTACTAAATCAATGCTCTCGTCCTCTGTAGTGAACGTAATTGATCCTGACTCAATTCGACCAGGCGACGAGACAAGCCGTAACGTCGACATGGCTGTCACGCTTTTACCACAACCACTTTCACCCACTAAGCCAAGCGTCCGTCCTCGCTCTATTGATAAAGAGACCCCGTCAACAGCAGGAAGCCTGCCCTCCGATGTATGAAAGACTGTGACCAAATCTTTTATTTCAAGTAGCGGGGCTGCCATTATTTTTTTGCCTCACGCAACCTTGGATCCGTTGCTTCCTGGAGCCCTTCACCAACCAGGTTGTAGGCCAGCACAGTCAGAAATATTCCCACACCCGGAAAAACAACAAGCCACCAAAGCTGAAGATTGCTGCGGGCGCTGTTCAGAACTGAACCCCAGCTCGCCGTCGGTGGTGGTGGTCCAAATCCTAGAAATGATAATGAACCCTCGACTAAAATAGCTGAGGCAATTCCAAATGTTATTGGTACTAAAACAGGCGCTAAGGCATTAGGCAAGATATGTCGAAACATAATTCGCAGTGAGCCCGCTCCTGTTGCGCGAGCCGCCATCACGAATTCTGTTTGCCGAAGCCTCAGAAACTCTGCACGTGTCAGCCGAGCAATTCCTGTCCAACCGGTTGCACCAATAATTGCCATGGTCTTCCAGATAGTCGGCTTCTCAACAACAGCAATGAGAGCCAATATTATTACCAATGTCGGAATGCACATCACAATCTCGGTAAGGCGACTCGTTATCATGTCGACCCAACCACCGAAATAGCCACCCAATGCTCCGACCAGGACGCCAATAGAACCAGCCAGACCCATAGAGACAAATCCGACGAGCAATGCAATGGTGGTACCGTGAACCATTTTTGCAAAAATATCGACACCGTATTGATCTGTACCAAATAGATTCAGTCGGTTTGGATGTCCTTCATCCCGAGAGGGGTTCTCGCGACGACCCGGCCATTCATTCTCTCGAACGCGGCGGTATGGATCCTGAAATACGAGTGGCCAAACCGCCCAACTCTCAGGATCTTTCTGTTTCAAGTTCTTGGGGTATGTTCCACGAAATTTGTCTTTCGTAAATATTGGGGATTCCCAACTGCGATTGAAGTATCCAAGACATGGAAAATAGAGGTCGCCCTTATAACTGCAGATCACTGGTTTTGTTCCTGCGATTGCAGGCGCAAAGAGAGCTACAATTGTCAGAAACAAAACAAAACCAAGAGCCAGCATTCCGATTGGTCTACGACGGTATCGTTGCCATGCATCAGACCAAAAACCTCGTGATGGCTTTGCGGCATCTATCTCTTCAGTCACTCTGATTTTTTCTTGACTCATTTACTCGACATTCACTCGAGGATCGACAATGCTGTAGAGAAGATCTGCAAGTAACTGGCCTGCAAGCGTGAGTACACTGAACATCAATGTAAGACCCATGATGGTTGGATAATCACGTTCTCGTATACTTTCAAAGAAAAGTCGCCCCATGCCTGGCCATGTGAAAATCTGCTCAATGATGACAGATCCACCTACGAGTGCTGGAAGGGACAGCCCAAGAAGGGTGACAAGCGGTATAAGCGTGTTTCGAAAGGCATGATGTACCAGAACTCTCCAAGGTCCGGCGCCTTTCGCACGAGCCGTACGAATAAAATCTTGTCGTACTACTTCTTCAAGATTTGCTTTGATAAACCGGCTATTATACGCAAGAACAACGTACGTCTGGCAGGTTATCGGCAGAATTGCATGCCATGCAACATCTGCACAACGAGCAAAAAAAGGGGCGTCGCTCGACAAGTCACTCATGCCAAAAAGAGGCAACTCCCAACGTGTATCCCGCAACCAGACTGCAAAGATGATCTGAAGAAAAAGTGCAGCGACAAATGTTGGAAAAGAATATAGAGCGTAGAGAACCAGCCCTGTAAAACGCTCATCAATTCGACCACCCCTGGCTGATGCATAGAGACCCAATGGTATCGCCAAAAACCATGTTAAAAAAAGTGCTGTTCCTGAAATCAGGACTGTTGGTCCGATCCGTTCACCAATGAGTTGCGTCACCGGTTGCTTTCGCGTTATTGATCTACCCAAATCTCCCTGAATGACTTTACTAATCCATTGCGCATATCCGACGGGCCAAGGCTTATCGAGCCCATAAATCTCAAGCATCCTCTGTTGATCTTCAGGGTTAAGCTTCCTACTCGGATCACTTTCACCAAGCTGCACAGTCAACGGATTGCCAGGCATTGACCTCGCCAAACCATACACCATGAGAGTAATAACGACGAGTGTCACAAGACCGAGCAACACTCTTCGTAGTAAGTAAGCAACCATCACTTACTCCTGCTGTGGCTTCCACAGGCTGCCAAACCCTGGTGAGTAGTGGTACGGCCCACGTGGTGAAAAAACATACCCGCGGACGTCTTTTGAGAAGCCATAGAAGCTATTTCGCCAGTACAACCATGTGTACGGTTGATCGTCATAAAGAATTTCCTGAATCCGTCCATACTTTTCTGCTCGCTTGCTCCGGTCGAACTCCTGTCTCCCTTCGGCGTAGAGACGATCGACTTCTGGATTTGAATAATTACAGAAATTTCTCATTGCTCCAGTCTTCCAAAGATTTTCAGAAGTATCCGGATCCGTTCCCGAACCCCAACCACCAAGGTATGCCTGAAATTTACGGTTCAGAGTGAGATCTTGTAACACGGTTGACTCCACCGGTCGGACATTCAGTCGGATACCGATCTGATCGAGGTTCTCTTTCAACAAAGTGCATATTGCAATTCGTAATGGCTGTTGATTCACAATGATTGAAAATTCAAATGGGACTATTCGTCCATCAATCTCTTTGTCACGAACTCCATCATTATCTCTATCAATCCAGCCAGCCTCATCCAGCAAGGCCTCTGCTTTATCAAGGTCTTGCTTATAGGGGTCAAGTTTTTTTGTCGATGCCATCCATGCACCTGGATAGAAAATTCCCGCGCAAGGATCGTAGAGGCTATAGCAAAGCTCCTCGAGCATCTCATCATGATCAAAAGCGTAACTCATTGCTCGTCGCACACGTCGATCACGGAAAAATATTGTTTCTATATTCCAACCGAAATGAAAGCTCACCCACTCTGGAGCTGTTGCTTTTGTATTACGTTCATAAAAATCTCTTCCGACAGTCTGCGTAGTCCACTGTTCAGGCTGTAAGATCATCTCGTGAATCTCACCTTTTTTGAGTGCCAAAAGTGTTGTGTTGGGATCTTCGATAATCCGAAAACGTACTTCTTCGAAATATGGTCGCTCGCGAACCTGCTTGCCCTGAACGGATGACCAGTTCTTCCGACGCCGTAAGACGATCTGCTGCCCTCGTTTCCTCTCAACAATTTCATAAGGCCCACCACAAACTGGTGATTGCTCTAATTGAACATGCTCAGCAGAGTCTTTTAAAGTCGGGTCGTCCTCCCATGTCTTTTCATAAATGTGCTTTGGAAGCACTGGAAAATTAATGTTCCATACATTTGTGGCAAGCGCTTCTTTGTGGAAGAAAACAAGGGTTTGGTCATCGTACGCCTCAACCCAGCGAAGCTGGTCGGTACCACTACGAACAGCAGGGACCGGCACTCGTGGATCCATGATGACCTTGAAAGTAAAAGCAATGTCGTGAGCTGTAATTGGCTGACCATCACTCCAGACAAGATCGTCACGAAGGACCACCTTATCAAGCATTCTGTCTGTACTTGTCTGCCATGTCCGTACCGTTTCGCTGGTAGCGAATGGCTCAAGATCGCGACCGAATGAAAACAAACCAAATCCTGTAAGCCCAAGAATGTCAAACTCGGCAGACGTACTGATCATAATTGGGTTTGTGCTACCAAGGTCACCACCAACATGGCGATCGATACGAGCTGAATAGTCTGCTTCACCATCTGCTGGAAGCCTACCGAGGGCGGAGAGAATTAAATCATTTGACTCCGGCGAGTTGTTAGAAATTGCGAGTGCACTTTCTACTGGACCAAGCTCTTTTTCTTTCGACTGCGAGTCACGTAAAAGAACAAGGCCATCACGAACCGTCCGATCAATCCAGCTGGCCTCTTTATCAAGATCAGAAAGTTTTGGCACATCAAAAGGATCTAACGGCCGCGGCTCAGTCACAGGCAGCGGTTCTTTTCTCGCTTCCGCTGATGCTGTTAATTCTGAGGGCGGCGTCTGCTGAACTGACTTCGAACCACCACAACCAACGCAAACAAAGCACAGTAGAAGGTAACAATATATCACCAGGAATATATTGCCTCGTGACACGGTGGATTCACAGCCAACCACTTCTTGCATCCGACTTCTCCTTACGGAACCTTTGCCTAAGATTCGTCTTGTCTGAAGTAACGATGCTACGGGGGAAAGCGAGGGTGGGTCAACGTCCACTCAAGCTATTCACTGCCCGGGCAGGTTATGACCTAGTTTCTCACGTTTTGTGGCGAGGTATCGCTCATTGTATTGATTTGATGGGGGCTGGATCGGCACTTGATCAACAACTTTGAGGTCGAATCCACCATAAATAAAGGCGTCCGTCTTTTTTGGGTTATTCGTCAAAAGCCGAACTTTCGACAGCCCGATATCTTTGAGCAACTGAATACCTATCCCGTAATCACGAGAGTCTGCCGGAAACCCTAGAGCATGATTTGCTTCAACTGTATCAAGCCCCTCATCTTGCAGACCATAAGCACGAATTTTTTCAACCAGACCTATTCCACGACCTTCCTGTGGAAGATATACAACCGCACCCACTCCTTCAGCACTAATCATTTTCAAGGCCATATGAAGTTGATCACCACAGTCACATCGCAAACTATCAATTAAGTCACCCGTGAAGCATGACGAATGAAGTCGAACGAGTGGCGCGTCCGCTGACTCAAGATCGCCCATAGTGAACACAATTGGCTGCTGAGACTCATAGCGAACGTTGTACGCCATAATCCGAAAATTCCCCCACTTTGTTGGAAGTTCCGCTTCGGCAACTCGCTCCACCAATTTTTCCCTGGTTCGTCGATATCGAATCAATTCTTCGATTGAAATAATTTCCAGGCCGTGTTTCTTAGCCAGTGCTTGCAGCGCGTTGCGATCTGCTCGATTCCCATCCGTGTCAAGAATTTCGCAAAGGACACCGGATGGCTCTTTTCCAGAAAGACGTGCCAGATCAATCGTCGCCTCGGTGTGTCCTGCACGTCTGAGAATCCCACCCTCTTTGGCAATCAAGGGGAACAGGTGTCCGGGACGAACAAAGTCCTGAGGACTGCTTTCAGGATTGAGAATGGAAGAAACAGCTACGGCCCGCTCTGCCGCAGTGATGCCGGTGCGTGCAGACACATGATCAACAGGTATAGTGAATGCAGTACCAAGTGGAGTGGAGTTCGACTCCACCATCATGGGTAATTCAAGCCGACGCGCAACATCTGGTAAAACCGACATACATACCTGACCCCGACCATGGGTAATCATGAAGTTAATGGCCTCGGGTGTCGCATCCTCGGCGGCACAGATAAAGTCCCCCTCATTTTCGCGATCTTCAGCATCCACCACAATCACGATCTTTCCTTCTCGAAAAGCTCTGATGGCAGCATCTATTGAACTAAACTGGTCGGACATATGTTCTCTTGAGTGGATGAATCATCCACGCTCCCTGTGTTACACCGATCTAACTATTCGATTATAGATCGTTCAAGCGTCAAGTCTGCCCTAAATCACCTACAAAAAAAATGGACCATACCATGCTTGCACGGGAAGAGTATATCGAGCAGTCCTACCTGTTCCGAACGCTTGGCGAACGGATGCTCGACGGTGTTGCAACGCAAGAAGCACTTAAAAGTTTGGGACACGAAATACTGGCAACAACAAAGCTGCCTCTCGCTATTGATTATCTAGTGAGTGATTTAAAACTTACTGGAACAATTGCACCTGCAATGCGGCAACTCAACCATTATTTCACAGCATTTCAAACCTTTGTCATGACCGAAGCTGAAGACGAGGAAGGACGATTTGATCTTCGTACTGCGCTGGTAATACTGGAACGCGAAGCACGCTATCTCGGAGAAGGAGGGACTCCTGAAGGACTGTTTCTCTATCGGTTCGAATGTCTTTCACGAAATCGGCTGGATTACATGCGAGGACTCCTCGCTACGGCCAATGATGGCATCTTTAATGCCGATTGGACCGCTTGGATCACAATGGTATCCCGCCAAGTCGGTTTAGTAGACCTCGCAGATCTAATTTACATTCGAAGCGCCGAGCTTCTACGACGCCAGAAGGGTCGCGCTTCGTTTCACACGCACGATGCCACACAGAACGAGGAGTATTCGGACACCAAAAACAATGCGGTTTTATTTGGTGAAAAAGAAGGACGCATTGCCTGGGCCAATCGTGGCAAAGATCCACTTTATCTTTTTGCTGCTTTGCAACGGCAACTGGGCTATCCAGTTGTTCCAAAACCAAAACGCCCGCAACCACAAGCTGAGTCACCAGCTCTCATGGCGCGGCGTATTGATCGACTTGAACTACGAGTCAAACTACTTGAGGAAGAAACAAAGGATGGGATTGACTTGTCACAGTTTGATCCAAAAAACCAGTCTTTCAAACAACCTCCCGAAGAGTAGCGGGGTGAAGTGACCACTTATTTTTTGGGCAGAGCGTTCGTTTATGTTCTTATTGACGTAATCAGTCGAACAAGATATTCCGCATCACTCCATTGTGCCATTGCATGCATTCACTAGGAATACTTTTTCTACTGAATTGAGATCTGTGGTCACCTAAACGATGAGTTGCGTCAATTCTTAGCGTTTTATAATGACATCATATAATGAAGACATTATATTTTGAGAAAAAATAACGCGTATTGATCCGCCAATGAATACCACTCGAGTGCCACAGCAGGAAGAAGAATCCTTCCCCCAAACACTCTTACGGCCGCGTCGCGCAATCACCGGCATCTCCGCAATTCTTCTTCCTTATAACAATAATACTTCGATTGATTGGACTGGTTTCGAGCAAAATCTTGAGCACACGGTAGCTGCTGGCCTGATCCCTGCGGTAAATATGGATACCGGATATGCCAGCCTGATAGACGAAGCCACACGACTGGAAGTTCTACAACGAACCAATGCTGTGACATCTGGGCTTGAATTTGTAGCTGGTGTCTTTGTTGATGATTCACCCGGGCAGACGTTCGACGTCGATGCGTATCGGCATGGTATCGAAGAGGTTGAATCCGCTTCAGGAACACCGATTCTCTTTCAGTCTTTTGGCTTGAGTGAACTGCAGGAAGATGAAGTGGCCCCAGCATATGAATCAGTCACTCTTTCTTGTGGTCAATTTCTGTTTTTTGAACTAGGTGAAGCTTTTGCGCCTTTTGGAAGAATCTACTCACTCGACACCTATGAACAACTGATACAAATCCCAAATGCAATCGGTGCCAAACATTCGTCACTTCGTCGACAACCTGAGTGGCGTCGACTCGCGTTACGAAACCGTGTTCGCCCTGAGTTCAAAGTATTTACAGGAAATGATTTGGCAATCGACATGGTCATGTATGGAAGCGACTATCTACTTGGTCTAAGTGCTTTTGCCCCGGATGCGTTCGCTCGACGTGACGCCATGTGGGCCGCAGGTGACCCGCGTTTCTTTAGGTTGAATGACATACTTCAATACCTCGGGGCATTTGCATTTCGTCATCCTGTCCCTGCCTACAAGCACTCGGCGGCAATGTTCCTAAAGATCCAAGACAGAATCGCTAGCAGTGCAACTCATCCTAATTCGCCTCGGCGTCCGAAAACTGATCTTGAAGTACTCTCTGCCATTGCTAGCGATCTACGGCAGCTTCTCGAGGAATCTAACGAATGACTTTTCCACGTATTGCCAGTTTCAAGACCCATGCAGCATTCACGCGTCATTTGAGCCATTTACAACTTACACTTCCTTGTGCTGACTTGGTTGAGAGTGGTCCTGATTCACCGCTCGCTCAATCGATTCAAGTTCATGATTTTATAATCGGAAATAGATTCTGTATTCTTCCAATGGAGGGATGGGATGGAACGGCAGACGGAAAGCCATCAGAACTCACGCGGCGTCGGTGGCGCAATTTTGGTCGCAGTGGTGCCAAACTGATCTGGGGTGGAGAAGCGGTGGCCGTTCGTCATGATGGCCGCGCAAATCCAAACCAAATGGTGATCAACAGTGAGAATCTGTCAGAACTTGAGTCACTACGGGCAGAACTCATCGCTAGCCATGAGACTGAATTCGGTACCACTGCAGATCTAGTCATCGGATTACAGCTAACGCATGCGGGCCGCTTTGCAAAGCCAAACTGCAATGATCGTATGCAACCACGAACAGCGCAGCGGAATGCGTTGCTCGATTCCCGATGTGGTATTACTGACGATTCCGCACTATTCAGTGATGATGAAATAACTGCCCTTATCGAGGATTTTGTAAATGCGGCATGCCTTGCTGAGCAAGCGGGCTTTCAATTTGTTGACATTAAGCACTGCCACGGGTACCTCGGCCACGAACTACTCAGTAGTTTTGACCGGCCAGGCAAATTTGGAGGCTCATTTGAAAATCGCACACGGTTCCTTCGAGAAATCGTGGAGGGTATCCGCAGTCGTGCATCCTCTCTCGAGATTGGTGTTCGAATCAGCGTATTTGACTTTTTTCCATTCACGCCGGGCCCGGATAGAGTCGGCATTCCGCAGAAAAACGGTGATCCCAGACTACTATTTGGTGGTGATTCTTCCGGTGTAGGAATCGATCTCTGTGAACCGATGAAGTTCCTTTCCCTTTTGCAATCACTAGGCATCGAATTGGTCTGCACCACTGCCGGAAGCCCGTATTACAACCCACATATTCAACGTCCGGCTTTGTTTCCTCCGAGTGATGGCTACGGGCCTCCTGAAGACCCCTTGTTGGGAGTGTCACGTCAGATTCAAGCCACAGCAGAATTGAAACGACACTATCCGAATCTTGTTCTCGTTGGTTCCGGTTACAGCTATCTCCAAGAATGGTTACCGCACGTGTCTCAGGAGGTCGTCCAGAGTAAATGGGTCGATTCTATTGGGCTTGGACGCATGGTCTTATCTTATCCTGAGTTACCAGCGGATGTCCTCGCTGGGCGAACCATGTCTCGAAAGAAGGTGTGTCGCACGTTCAGCGACTGCACAACATCAGCTCGCAAAGGAATGGTGAGTGGCTGCTATCCTCTCGATCCATTTTACAAAGAACGTAAGAAAAGTTTAGATAGTGATACATGAACTAAGCCATACCTCATGTTCGATTACCTGACGTTCTCACCCCTGTTCCGGTTTCTCGTTTCCTCCGGCAACAAACCGGATACGGCTGTCCTGAACAGAAGAAACAAGATGCATTGCATAGATAGGATCTCCCACTGTGAATACGTTTTATCACCAGCGAGAACATCTCGTATCGATTATTTCAGCCATCACATCTGCCACAGACCCATATCGCCTTCTTACAGAGCGTCTTGCTCTCGAATCGTCAAAAGATGTACTTACGTTTGATGGCAGTCCTGTCTCTGCAGGCATCAATCAAACAATAGAACTCAAGGGAACTGGAAAAATCTGTGTTGTCGGTGGTGGGAAAGCTGCTGCAGGATTTGCTGCTGGCTTGGAGCACTTGTTAGGTAGAGAACGTCTTCACAAGCATAAGGTGCACGGCCTGGTGAGTGTGCCTGAAGGATGTGGGGTTCAACTCGATCATATTGAACTTCGGGAAACACGGGATCGTGCACACAATCTGCCGACTGACGCTGTTGTTCAAGCGACTCATGAGATGCTTCATCAACTAAGCACACTCAAGCAGGAAGATCTTGCATTTGTTCTGATCACTGGTGGAGCTTCAGCACTACTTGAATCACCACGAGCACATATTTCTCTTCAGTCGTTAGTGAATCTCACGAAAAATCTTTCACATTCCGGTGTCGACATTCAAACTTTGAACGCGATACGCGGTATAACAAGTAACGTAAAAGCAGGGGGACTCGCAAAGTCCTGCACCGCGGGCAGACTTATTGTGCTTGTTCTTTCAGATGTACTTGATAACTCATTGGAAGTAATCGGGTCCGGTCCATGCATGCCACGCATTGTAGAACCATCAGCCATTGAAAAGATTCTTCTTGATTCAAACATCCCTCAACATGATCGCGCACTTCTTTCAGAAGCTGCGTATGAGTATGTGAAGGAATACGATGCTATCTCATATCCTCAAACACATTCTAGCGACTGGGTCACTCCCAAAGGCTGTCGAGTGACTCACCTCACTCTTGGAACAAATGCACTTGCAGTCGAGGCTGCATCAGTTGCTTCATCTACACTCGGCTATGAAATTTTTTCTACCACTACAAACACGCTCTCGCAGACAGCAAATACGGTGGGAAGTCGTCTCGCGACTTCACTCAGTACAATGGCATCCCTAAGCGATACCAAGAACTGCCCTCAGGCTTTACTGGAAGGTGGGGAGGCGATTGTACATGTGCCTCTCAAACATGGAGTTGGCGGGCGTAATCAACATACCGTTGTAGCTGCAGCCAACGACATTCTGGTTCATCAAAGACACGAGTGGCCAACGGATACGCTCATTGCCAGTTTTGGCACTGATGGTGAAGACGGGCCTACCTCTGCTGCAGGCGGATTCATCGATTCAGACGTTGCAAAATCACTCGGTAGCCAACCCGATGGCATTGCAGACGCACTATCCCGATGCGATTCACATGAACTTCTCAAGTCTGCTGGCGGTCTTATTGAAACTGGACCAACAGGAACAAATGTAGCCGACATTCGTATCGTACTCACTCATCCTAAATGAACCTGACACTTTCTATTGATTGACTGCTTCTTTGACTTCAGTGAGATGTGCGTCTCCGGTGAGTCGAAAGTAATGGCCCTGTGGACTTCGATCAATTAGAAATGGACCAACGACTTGATCACAGTCAAGAAAAATCACAGTATCTTGATCGGATGTCAGTCGTCGCTTTGGTTCAAAAGGCTTGCTATATCGCGCACCCTTTGAAATTCGTATTTCATCAATCTCACCATTGAAAAATGAATTCGCTCGACCACGAATATCTGGATCAGCACCCACGATGAATGGTAGCCAGTTCACTTTTCGCTTCATCGACGACTTTGTCGGAAGATGGTCTTCGGGCTTTCCGTCGACATATAAAGTCAATGAGTCTCCCTCGTAGACCATAGCAACGTGATACCACCGATCTGTCTTGAGTTTCAGATCAGGTCGAACATTTTTATAGGAACTTCCTAGAAAAACGCTCGCGTCGAGTTGACCACGGGATGCGAAGATGCCGTATTCGCTCTGCTCTGTTTTGGCAAGAAGAGCAACCCGATCGGCAAACTCTTGAGCCTTAAACCAGCATTCGACCGTAAAGGGTCCTTGCGGAAGAGGTACTTTATTCCATTCAAGCAATACACAGTCACCGTTACCATCAAGTGCAAGTGCACGATTCACGGCACCCCGAGAAGATACCTCATCACTGAAAAGTAATGGAACGTTCCTTTTCACCTCTGGAATACTGTAACGCGTTGCGGGTGCGAGGTAGTCTTGAGAAAGAGTGACCTGCACCATTTCTGACAATCTTTCAAACTGGTTTGCTCGATACACTGCCTGAAAATCCACTTCACAACTCTTACCTGCATTCAGGACACCGTGAGTATGATCCGGCGTAAACCGCCAACGATTGTCGACACTCTCAAGGGAAACGGTGTACTCAACGGGACGACTTGTTGGATTTGAAAATGAAACAGAAAACTGACTTGTGCTCGGCTTTTCACGCGTGGCTGACGGAACTTGTATGCCTCCTTTAAAAGTTACTGGAAGCCGAGCCAACTGAATCGTCTCTTCCTGAAGACTTGAGGTAATTTCCCGCACGTCCATTGCCTGACCTACTGGAAATGCAGCCATAGCGACCTGGTCTTTCCGCACAGTAACAAGGTGATACTGATGCAGATAACCTGCTTCTGGAACCACTCCTTTTTGACCGCCACCAACGGTAGCGAGCGCGATGTATTCAATTCCATCATTCGGATCACTGCGCATATGGTGGATGTGACCTGCAAACACTGCTGTTACATTACCTGCCTCGACAAGCAAAGGATGAACACGTTTTTTCCAATCATCACCGTAATTTCCGCCAATCCATCGAGGATGGTGAAGAAAGATAAATTGGTGCTTGCAATCCTTTCCCCGTGCGAGAGCTTTTCGTAGAAACGAAAGCTGTTCATCACTTATTTTCTGAAGGCGTGGCTTCGAAAAACTCTTTTCACCAGTTTCTTCATCTCCTTCATCTGAATAAATCACTGTGAATGCACATTGCTTGTGCTGAAATGAATACCACAGGGGGCCAAAATGCATCTCATAGTGTTCTTGGTGCTGGAACTTTGGCATCTCCGGATCATTGAGTGGCCGCCAATACACATCATGATTTCCCGCAACTGGAAACCAGGGGCATAGCAAACGGTTCATAATTGCCTTGAACTCACGCATCTGAGTAAGCCATTCGGCTGTGCGGTTATACCCGTTGATGAGATCACCAACTGTCATAACGAGATCAGGCTCAATGAGATTGACATCTCGAACAGCGTCTGCCAGCACATCAACACCTTCTGGTTGCCCCCCGGTCCGATCTCCAAACACGGCGAACGTAAATGCATCTTCTTCAGAAGGTAGCGGCAGAACGATCTCACTTGAACGAGTGGTAAAAAATCGTTGTGCACTTGGTTGCATTGTCTTATGAGGGGCTCCATGCCGATGGAGATGGCGTCCATGAGACAAATGAGGAGTTTCGTCCTCAGACTCAACCTTTTCTTTCTCGGTAGATGGACTAGCGGCCATCACTTGTTCAACACTCAAAAAAGAGAATACTCCCATGCAAACGATAAAAGACAGTAGTCGCAATACAGTCTGCTGGCGGCTGCGTTGCCAGAATCGTATCGTCATGAAAACCTCTCCTTCAAAACATGAACACTGAGTTACCTAAACAGAAACATCACACAACATAACCGCTTCCCGCAGGCCAACAAATGGATCCCGCGTTGGTATGAACTCCTGCCCCACGTATCCCTTATAACCGATGGCAAGCAGTTTCCGCATGATCGGCGGGTAGTTAATTTCCTGCGATTCATCCAGTTCTCCTCGTCCAGGATTTCCCGCCGTGTGCACATGCCCAATAATATCTTTGCACTCTTCGATTCGACGGATAACGTCACCGTTCATAATTTGGACATGATAGATATCAAAAAGTAATTTCACACGATCAGAGCCCACACGCCGAAGCATATCGGCAACAGCATCAACGTTATCGCCTTGATAGCCAGGATGCCCCTTCATGGGATGGCTATCATCACGAGTGTTCAAGTGCTCAAGACAAATTGTGACATTTTGTTTCTCTGCGTGGCCAGCAATTTTCTTGAGCCCAGCGACACAATTATCGAAAGCTTCTTCATCAGTCATAGCACCACTTGTTGGATCTTCAGCATCACGCCACTTAAACCCTGTAAAGGCAATGACTGCTGGAATGCCGGCTGCCGCACAACTGTCAATCATCTGCCTTGTGCGTGCAATTACTTCATCCTGATATTTTGGATTATTAAATCCCTTGACATACGGCGCACCGGGCATGCCGTTGGGCGCTATCGCGCATGTGAGGCCATGTTCCTTCAACATTGGCCAATGATCTGGCTTTGTAAGCTCGATAGACACACAGCCAAGTTCATTCGCAACCTGACACTGCTTCTCCATACTCCACTTTTCACCCATGGAACCAAAGCACCAGGAAACAATTGATTGTTTGATGTGGCCTTGAGAAGCTGCCGCTGAACCCCGCACCCCCGCCGACGTAGCTGCAATTGCTGCTCCAGCAACTGTTGTTAAAACACTGCGGCGATTCATCGCCGATGGCAACTGATTCATAGGAAATTCCCTTCCAATATTCGATTAGACCAAAATTCTGACTTCTTCAGCCAAAAACATTCTTCACCAGGTTGGCATTGTGTTTGATACGCGTTTCAAAAACAATCATCGGGTGCCATGAATATCCATGCCACAGAACGGTCTTACTTATAATTTTTCATTTTTTTGGTTTTTCATGCCTCATCTCAAACGCATACTTATTACTGGTGGTGCTGGTTTCCTTGGCAGTCATCTTTGCGAATGTCTTGTTGAAACTGGTCACGATGTTATTTGTGTTGATAACTTCTTCACCAGTCAGAAAAGGAATATTGCCCATCTACTCGATTGCTCAAATTTTGAACTTGTAAGACATGATATTGTTCATCCACTTTGGCTTGAAGTTGATGAAATTTATAACCTCGCCTGCCCTGCAGCCCCTGGCCACTATCAGTACAATCCCATCAAAACTATGAAGACCTCTGTGTCTGGCGCGATGAATGTCCTCGGTATGGCAAAAAGGTGTCGATCGAAGGTGCTCCAAGCCTCGACAAGTGAAGTGTACGGAGATCCAGAAGTCCATCCACAGCCCGAAAGCTATCGAGGCTCAGTCAATCCAATTGGTATCAGAGCATGTTATGACGAAGGGAAGCGTGCTGCTGAGACTCTGTTTATGGATTACCACCGTGCGCATGACGTAAATATTCGTCTTGTACGAATTTTCAATACGTATGGGCCAAGAATGCATCCGTACGATGGACGTGTTGTTTCAAACTTCATTCGGCAAGCGATTACCAACGACGCTATAACTATCTTTGGTGATGGATCACAAACACGCAGTTTTTGTTACCGAGATGATCTCGTTCATGGCATCATAAAGATGATGAATGGAACTGATGACTTCATCGGACCTGTTAATCTTGGTAATCCTCATGAATTCACAATACTTCAACTTGCTGAAGTAATCATCAAACTTACTGATTCAAAATCAAAGATAATCAAAAAACCTCTTCCAAAAGATGATCCCGTACGACGGCGGCCGGATATCACACTTGCAAAGCAAAAGCTATCTTGGGAACCCACGGTGCTTTTAGAGGAGGGGCTCACAAAGACAATTGAGTGGTTCCGTTCAATTAATCTTGACGAATTTCGGGCGCCAACACCGAACTATTAAATAATCGCGGGCCGCTTTCGCTTAGCCGATCTTGAATGAGGCTGATTTCTCCTCAAAAAACGTGTGAAAAAGGCTTTTGTTCAGCGAGTCTTCCTAGTGATACGAGAACGATCAGGACCTTATTATTTCAGCGAGACTGTCTCTTTATTCCATGAATTGCCCCTATTTTGCCCTTCGCTCCACCTGAGTTATTCGCTACCTTCTGGCCTTCCGTGAGAGGCGGTGCCTGCGCACCAACCCTCGATTACTGAGTCCCTGTACCCTAAGGATCTGCTTGATCATGGAACGCACGCAGTTGTCGGCAATTGTTCTCGATCTTCTCGAAAAAGAAACCGGCGAAACTTACGACGCTCTTGAAGATTCTACGACCCTCAATGAAGGTCTTGGTCTCGACTCACTCGATATGGCAGGCCTCATTCTGCATATCGAGAGCCACTTTGGTATTCAGATTGAGACTGAACTATTAGACGAGATCAAGAATGTTGGACAAATACTCGACACGCTAGAAGATAAAATTGCTCTTAAGGAAGGGAAAAACGCCGCTTAGAAGTTCTGGCAATGGCAGCACAGCATATGTGTTGAACTGTCAATCTCAAATCCTTTTCATTTGCATGTATTGGCATGAATCATTCACTGTCTTCATCCGCTGATCTCTCTGCTCTTTGTCTTGTTGAGTCGTACGCAACGGCATCTGCTCATTCTTCTGAAATAGACGCACTCGCTCGTGCGAAACATTCACACGGCTGCCACTCCCTCCCTCCACGATTTCTTCGACACGCAGATGAGCAAACCGTCATCGGCATGTATTCAATCATTCAAGCCATGGCAGATGGTACACAAGATAGCCGTGACATTCGCAATGACGCCGTCATCGCAGCTACCTGTTTAGGAGGTCAGCAATCTGCAGCACGAACTATGATTGGTCTACGAGATAAGGGACCAGTCGCAGTTACACCACATATTGTTCCGCAGTGTTCTCTCCACTCAGTTGCATCTGCTGCAAGCGTTGGCTTTGGCATGCATGGCCCCAACTTTGGTGTTGGTGGAGGCCCACATGCACCGGCTGAAGGTTTTCTTCTGGCTCTGACTCTTGCGCCCATGCTTGCAAAAACTTCACCATCTTCTCGCATATGGCTTGTTTGCACGGGCTGGGATCAGCAACCCTGTCTCGACCCGGAAGGCATTCTCACGAACGATCCCATCTGTCGAGGAATAACTTTTGTACTCAAGCCTGAAATGGCTCGCCCCGTCGACAACACCCACCCACATATTCAAGTTTCTTCGGTAAAAAACACCCCCTCTCCTCATACTCTCCCAGCACATGGCCGTCTGAAAGAACTCTGTGAACAATTCGAGAAGGGGAACTGCACAACGATTACCATGACAGACACGTGTGCAATCGAAATTTCAGCGCTGTCATCGAATCGGCTTTCATCGAGAACAAATGAACTCATCCTCCAAAAGGAAGCTGCATAATGGGTTCAGAGCAGTCTTCTCGTATTGTCATTACCGGAGTCGGTGCTTCGACCCCACTGGGGCATTCATTTAGTGAGATTGGTGATGCGTTACAAGCTGGTCGGTCCGGTATTGATTGGTACGATGCTGGCACGTTTAACCGTCTCCAGAGACATGCTGCTGCCAACGTACAAAAAGTACTGCTACCAACAGAAACCGATAGCCTCATACCTACTGAGCAATTCGAGAAATCTTCGCGGATCGAGCAGTTCATGATAGGACCTGCCGCACATGCTCTCGCTGACGCCGGCATCAATCCAAAAGTCGATAGTCTCGAACAAAAGAAACGTGTTGGAATCATTGCCGGCATTGGAGCAGAACAACTCAAAGATTGGGAAAGTGACTTTCTTGAGAGCGGCCATGATGTTTTTGAGGCAAGCTGTCAACCATCACTGGTCCATCGAGTTGCTCACATGCTCGGCGTGAATGGCCCCGCAACAACTGTTGCTGCAGCCTGTGCATCGAGTGGATATGCTCTTGCCCTTGGGAAAACCTGGCTCACAACCGGACTGGTAGATGCCTGTGTTGTTGGGGGATGCGATGTTCTCAGCCCAACAGCACTTGCTGCATTTCACAATCTCCGAGCGTTATCACGAAGAGATGACGATCCCCAAAAAGCTTCACGTCCATTTGACCGGAATCGTGATGGTTTTGTCATGGGCGAAGGCGGTGTCTTTTTCGTACTCGAAAGACAGCGTGCGGCAGAGGATCGTCAATGCAAAATATATGGCGAACTAGCCGGAGTCGGTATGTCGAGTGATGCGTCACATATGGTCACACCATGCAGTGATCCAGTCCAAGCATCTCGTGCAATCACTGAAGCGCTTGCCGATGCCAATCTTTCACCAGCAAATGTTGATTACATAAATGCTCATGCTGCTGGTACTCCGGTAGGTGATGCTGCTGAGGCAGGAGCCATTCGCAATGCCTTTGGAAATGCAGCCGCAGACATATTTGTCAGTTCAACGAAAAGCATGTCCGGACATCTCATTAGTGCGGCCGCCGCTTTTGAAGCACTTGCATGCCTTATTGCAATTGAACGAAACATGATCCCACCAACTATCAACCTCGATGATCCTGATGAAAACTGTTTCCTCAGACATGTCCCACATCAGTCGATTTCCTCGCCAGTTCATGTGACCGCAAGCAATTCATTCGGCTTTGGTGGCTCAAACCTTTGCCTCGTTCTGAAAAGTGCCGCTTAAAAACTATTTCTTATCACCCTTTGGAGTTTTATTGTGCCTGATTCATCACCAGCTCTTCCATCACTTACACTTCCTGAAATTGGTTCTGCCACTGATACCGTGCTTGAGACACTTGTGGCTCATTGGCACGAAGTTGAGCCACAGCATTCGGAAGATGGCCTTGCTGGCAAAGTCTGTGACCTGCATCAGTTCAATTTCCTCCTGTGGCACGAAGAAGATATTGCGAGATCTCCGGACGTCACTGATACAAAAATAGCTGCTGTAAAGCGGGCGATCGATAAGTACAACCAAGCTCGCAATGATGCGATTGAAAAAGTTGATGACTGGCTCATTCAGGAGCTTGCAAATCGTGGTATCGCGGCTGAGGAAAATGCACCGGCCGCTACAGAAACACCTGGTGCTGCTATTGATCGGCTTTCGATTCTCGAACTTCGCCGCTACCACATGCGTGAACAACTCGAACGAGACGATGCATCACAGGAGCACCGTGAGAAAGTTGCTCAGAAAATGGTCATACTTGATCAGCAGAGAGACCATCTCACCACCGCCCTTGACCGGCTGCTTCAAGAAATATTTTCTGGAAAACGTCCTTTACGAGTCTTCCGGCAGATGAAAATGTACAACGATCCAGCGATGAATCCGTATCTGTACAAATCCGCCTCTAACCCAGTTGCATGATACAGACAAAATAGAATCATCTGCGTGAACAAATACTTGTCATACAGACCGCTTCATAAATGATCTGACCTGAAATCATATAAGAATGTCTTGGACAATATCACCATGGACGTCAGTGAGACGGTAGTTTCGACCTTGATGGCGGAACGTGAGTTTCGTGTGGTCAAAACCAAGAAGCTGAAGTATTGTGGCATTGAGGTCATGTACGTGAACAGGGTTCTCGGTAATTGAGAATCCTAACTCATCCGTTGCTCCATAGATTGTGCCAGGTCGTGTACCACCACCAGCGAGCCACATCGTGAAAGCGTCCTTATGATGATCACGACCCGGTTCCTGTTTTTTTGTAGTGGGTGTGTCAGCATTTCCTTGGGCCAGTGGCGTGCGGCCAAACTCACCACCCCAGACCACAAGAGTTTCATCAAGTAAACCTCGTCTTCTCAAATCGGCTACAAGCGCAGCCATTCCCTGATCTACATCACGGCATTTAGCAGGCAATCGAATTTTGAGGTTCCCATGATGATCCCAATCGGAATCAAAAAGTTGCACAAAGCGAACTCCGCGTTCGATCAGCCGACGGGCAAGGAGGCAGTTGGCAGCAAACGACGGCTTCCCGGGTTCCACGCCATAAAGTTCCAGTGTCTCAACAGTCTCAGTGGAAAGGTCGGTCAGTTCTGGAACGCTTGCCTGCATGCGAAACGCCATTTCATACTGGCTGATTCGTGTCGCAATTTCTGGGTCTTCAGTTTCGGCAAGACGCAGAGAATTGAGACCATTGACGGTATCGAGTAATCGCCGACCATCTTCACGAGATCGACCGGCTGGATTACTAAGGTAAAGCACTGGGTCGCCACTCGAACGAAAACGAACACCCTGGTGAATACTGGGCAAAAAACCACTTGACCACAGTTGTGAACCAGCACCACCTGCAGGACCAGAGAGCAATACAACATATGCTGGGAGATTCTCGTTTTCACTGCCTAAGCCGTAAGTCGTCCAAGCACCAAGGGAAGGCCGTCCACCGCGGCCAAACCCACTATGCATGAACATTTGAGCTGGGGCATGATTAATTTCATCGGTGTGCAGACTGCGAATGACACACAACTCATCAGCCACACCCCCAAGGCAGGGAAGATGCTCGACGACATCAAGCCCGACATTTCCTCGCTTGGAGAATTGAAATGGTGAACCAGCAAGAACTTTTTTGTCGCCGATAAATGCCAGCTTTAAACCCTCAAGCAATGCTTCCGGACAATTTTCACCATGACGGTCTGAAAGGGCAGGCTTGGGATCAAGCATATCGATCTGGGATGGCGCACCCACCATATGAAGGTGGATCACCGACTTCGCACGAGGGCTAAAGTGAGGAGAACGCCGAGCAAGCAGATGGCCATCATCCGGTTCTTGAGCCATCGGAGAATCACTCGCCAACAATGTAGACAACCCAACTGCTGAGAGCCCTAAACCCTGCCGAAAGAAATGACGACGAGACACATCTAAAAAGTTCATCTTTTGCTCAGGATTTGGCCGCCACATGAGTCCTCTACCACACTCTCAGTTTTTGGTGATTGTTTCGTCAAGATTTAAAATCGTCGTGGCTATTGCATACCATGCCGCAAACTCATTCGAATCCATGCTTTCTGGTATATCGATTCCAGAATGATCTTTCATGATCACTTCAACTTTTTTTGGATTCGCTACCAATGCTTGTCGTTCTGAATTCAATAATTTTTGCAACAAATTCACTTCACGTGCTGTTGGCTGCCGGCTGATTGCAATACGGAATCCATAGTCAATACGTGATGTATCAGTATCCTCCGGTGACTCAGAGAGAATCCGTTTCCCAAAAGCAAAGGCAGCCTCTGTGTACACTGGGTCGTTCAATAGAACCAGTGACTGAAGTGGTGTATTGGAACGAGAACGCCTTGTTACACACGTCATGCGATCAGTTGCATCAAAAGTCACAAAGCTTGGGTATGGGCTTCCCCGCTTAAGAACAACATAGATGCCACGACGGTATTGTTGTTCACCCGGACTCACTTCGTATTTATATTTCTCACCGCCAACCTTCGTCCACAACCCATCTGGCTGTGGTGGATGGATCGACGGCCCACCTTTTGCGGCACTCAGTAACCCTGCGATAGCAAGTGCGTTATCCCGAATGCCTTCTGCATCCAGACGAAATCGCGGGCCTCTTGCAAGCCATTTATTTTGACTGTCTTGCAACCGTTTCTCAGAAGTCACGGTTGAAGTCTGCCGATACGTTCTACTGGAGACAATGCGCCGAACCAAGTTTTTAAGGCTCCACCCATCTTCCATAAACTCAACTGCAAGACTATCGAGCAGTTCCGGATGTGTTGGTCGTTCACCTTTGACACCGAAATCCTCAAGTGTGGTGACAATGCCTTGGCCAAAAATCTCAAACCAGACTCGATTGACAAACACTCTCGCCGTTAATGGATTGTCCTGTGACACAAGCCATTGGGCAAGCATGAGTCGGTTCGCGAGACCGTCATTCCTTCCGCCAAGCACAATCGGCGTGCCCGGCTCAACCTGCCGTAATGGGTCGGTAAAGTCACCACGGTTGAAGACAAAGGTTTCACGTGGCATCGCCTTGTCTTTCATCACAAGTGTCTTCGCCTGTGGAACTAAAGCCAGCTTGTTTTGTAATTGTTTGACTTTTTTTTCTTTCGTCTTCAATCGCGCATCAGAGTCTTTCTGCTGATCCTGTTGATCGACCAACGTCTCTCCACCGCAGGTAGTAGGCCGTTTACTTTCATCTTGAATGACATCCTTCCCTGTTTTGTCCCCCTTAAACTGCTTCACATCTTTCTGAGCATCGCGAAGACTTTGATTGATGGCTTTTCGTTCCACTTCCCAAGGATCACGGCTCAACTTCATAGATGGTCCAATGAACTTGATTGAAGATGGAACTTTTGGGTTCGCTCGTTCTGCTTCTGCTTCTGTCGAATTAAAATACGCTGCAAAGCGATAGTACTCTTCTTGCGAAAACGGGTCATATTTGTGATCGTGACATTGTGCACATTCCAGCGTGACTCCCAACCACACAGCAGCCGTTGTATTCACGCGGTCAAAAACCTGATTAATTCGGCTCTCTTCGGGGTCGGTTCCCGCTTCTACGTTGGTTGGAGCGCAACGATGGAAGCCTGTGGCAATTCGTGTTGCTTCATTCGCTTCGGGTAATAGATCACCAGCAATTTGTGTGATTGTAAAACGGTCAAAAGGCATATCTTTATTCAACGCATCCACCACCCAATCCCGATATGCCCACATATTCCGAAGGTCATCCCGTTGAAATCCATGGGAATCTGCATAGCGGGCAAGATCAAGCCACATCCGTGCCCATCGAACACCAAATTCATCACTCTGAAGTAACTCATCAACAAGAATTTCATATGCGTCATCGCGGTCATCTGCCTCAAATGCAGCAACTGCATCTGGACTTGGTGGCAGTCCTGTCACGTCGAATGAAAGACGCCGGATCAACTGACTTCTTTTCGTCACTGGAGCAAACTGGAGATCTTCATTCATTTGGGCCGCAACGATCCAACCATCAATAGTCGAATCAATAATCGACTCGCGTTGTGAGCCAACCGCTGGGGGAGAATGCCGAACCGGAGGAACATATGCCCAGTGCTTTTGCTGTGGAATCGTATCTGGCAGCACACCACCTTGGTCAATCCATCGACGAAGTATGATGACTTCGCGGTCTGAAAGCCCGGGCCCCACGGGAGGCATTGCATCGTCATGCAAGCGATTGAGTGACACTCTGCGAAGCAGTTCGCTTTCACTGGGCTTGCCAGAAACTACTGCCGGTCCTGAATAACCACCGGCCAGAAATTCATTTCGATCATCAAAACGCAGACCACCCTCTTGTACACCAGGACCATGGCATTCGAAACAATGTCGTTGAAGGACCGGTAGAACATCCTTTGTAAAGTCAACAGGCGCAGCCCCCTGGGAAACTGAACATACAAGCAACAACGGAATAGACAATTGAGTGGCTTTATACATGCTTCCGCTACAAAATTGAGTGACTCTAATTGGTTTTCACTACTGGATCGGCTTTACGTGACGGCACTCACTACCCTATGCCACCTTGCAACAATGCCTGTTATAAGAATGAAGAAAAGACTCGTCTTATTCATTAATGTTGCCATAAATTTGATCGTTACGCGTCCTCCACCCCTTATCAACAATGATACCTCAGATTTGTATAAAACAAGAACCTTTTTGTACATTTGCGACCACACTTCTTTGTAAAAAAACTCGTACAGTTTTGCATTAAGATAAATGAACCGCGGGCACGGACTTTCTATTTTTTTCTTCGGAACCTACGGCATGATCTCTCCCAAAAGAACCTCCTTGGATGCTCTCAAATCACTTCGAAGGCTTCTCGTACTTTTCATTCTGACAAATGTCTGTTGTGAAAATGCTGGCTGGGCTTTCGAAAACAACACCGAAGAACGACCAAACATTTTATTCTTGTTCGCTGATGACTGGGGGCGACATGCCTCGGTTCTGGCCAGCATTGACGGAGCCGGCGGCATCAATGACGTTGTCCAGACACCAAATTTCGACAAGGTTGCCGGTCGCGGTGTGCTTTTTCGAAACGCACACGTCAGTGCGCCATCGTGCACACCATGTCGTAGCGCATTACTAACAGGTCGACATTTTTGGCAAACGGGCACTGGCTCAATTCTTCAGGGTGCTGTCTATGACAGTTCGATCCCGAGTTTTCCACCGCTCCTTCGAGAACAGGGCTACTGCATCGGCTACTCCCATAAGGTGTGGAGTCCTGGAACTCCGGCGAATTCACCGTTCACGAAAAATGAAAAATTTGGCAGAAAGGGCGGTCGGATTAATCAATTCTCTCAGACGGTAACGAAGCTCATCGATAATGGAACGCCTCGCGAGACTGCGAAAAAAACCATTTTAAATGAGGTTCGCGGCAACTTTCGTGACCTACTCAATAGCTGTCATGACAACGCTCCTTTTTGCTACTGGTTCGGGCCCACAAATGTTCATCGAAAATGGATTAAGGGAAGTGGCAAAAAACTGTGGGATATAAACCCCGATTCTCTGAAGGGAAAGATGCCTGCTTTTCTGCCTGATGTTCCGGAAGTACGACAAGATCTTGCAGATTATTTCGGTGAAATAGCTGCCTGGGATGCAGCTGTTGGTGTTCTGCTCGATGAACTCGAAAAAGCCGAACTCACTGACAACACACTCATTGTCATTAGTGGAGACCATGGAGCACCTGGTTTTCCCCATGGAAAATGTAACCTGTACAATTTTGGCACAGGTGTATGTCTTTCTGTAACTGGGCCGGGCGTTGTTGGCGGCCGCGTTGTTGATGACATGGTGAGCCTGATTGATCTTGCCCCAACATTTCTTGAGGCGGCACGTATCACGCCACCGGAATCAATGACTGGCAGATCACTGTGGCCACTTCTTCACTCAGAAAAATCTGGCTTTATTGACCAATCACGAGACTGCGTATTTACGGGCCGAGAACGACATGTTGAGAATGCGCGGGCCGACTTCACTCCCTACCCTCAGCGGGCTATCCGCACTCACGATCATGTTTTAATTATGAACTTTCGCCCCGACCGGTGGCCGCTTGGTGATCCATATCGCCTTGAAGATGGACCTGAGCCAACACAGCAAGAACTTGAAACAAATACACGAGTGACATTGCCTGATGAAGATGCTGGCCCAACTAAAGCATGGCTTGTTCAATCTCGTAAGGAAGACTCGTGGAAAAGACTCTTCAACAAAGTATACGGAAAGCGAATGCCCATTGAGCTATTTGACCTGAATCAGGATCCAAATGAAATGCATAACCTTGCTGGTGAACGAGCGCATGCTGAACTTGTCAAAAAGCTTATGAGCAGGCTTCTGCGTGAATTATACAAGACAAAAGATCCGAGACTCAAGAATGACGGTGAGTTTTATGAGACACCTCCTATGGCAGGTCCTCTAAAAGAAAGATCTCCTGGTTGGAAAAATCAAAAAAAGAAAGCCATCAAATGATGAAAACTATTTTTTCTTGCTGTGTCTTGGCTATGGTTAGTTCATCTGTGTATGCAACTGATAAGCCAAACATTTTATTCATAGCCATTGATGATCAAAATGATTGGATTGGACATCTCGGTGGCCATCCACTGGCAAAAACACCACATCTCGATGCTCTTGCCACACGGGGGACAACGTTCACAAACGCCCACTGCCAAGCACCGCTGTGCAATCCTTCCCGGACAAGTCTTCTACTTGGCTTGCGACCAACAACGACGGGAATATACGGACTGAAACCATGGTTTCGAACAGTTCCAGAATGGTCTGACCGCGTCACGCTTCCACAACACTTTGCGAATGATGGTTATTACACCGCGGCGACTGGCAAAATCTATCATGGCTTTCGAAAGAATCCCAAGAAGAAAAATCAAGGAAATAACGCACCAGAGCATGTTGAGTTCGAAGTCACTGGGGCATTCGGTGGTGTCGGAACCAAACCACCGAAGAAGTTGATTCCGAGTACGCCAATGGGAAACCACCCTCTCATGGATTGGGGTGTGTGGCCACTGGATAATGACGACACGCAGAAAGGTGATTATCAAGTCGCTTCTTGGACCGTCGAACAAATTCAGAATGCGCCCAAAGACCGACCATTCTTTTTAGCAGCTGGATTCTTTCTGCCGCACGTACCGTGTTACGCCACCCAGAAATGGTTTGATCTCTACCCGGATGATGATTCGGTCTTGCCACCAATTCTTAAAGATGATCGTGATGATACCCCACGATTTTCATGGTACATCCACTGGTCCTTGCCGGAGCCACGCTTGAAATGGGTTCGTGAAAACAATCAGTGGAGAAACCTTGTGCGGTCATATCTTGCCTGCACCAGTTTTGTTGATGCGCAAATTGGCCGTATTGTGTCTGCGGTAGAACAGAGCGACAACGCAGACAACACCATTATTGTTGTGTGGGGAGATCACGGATGGCATCTTGGTGAAAAAGATATAACCGGTAAAAACACCCTGTGGGATCGTGGTACAAAAGTGCCTCTGATTTTTGCTGGGCCGGGCATCACACCACAGCAAACATGTGGCCAGCCAGTCGAATTGTTGGACATTTACCCAACCCTGATTGATTTGACAGGCGTTCCAACCCGTTCTGATCTAGAAGGAATTAGCCTTGTGTCCCAATTAAAGGATGCCGCAACCACGCGCACTCGTCCTGCAATCACCAGTCATAATCAGGGGAACCATGGCATTCGGAGTGAACGCTGGAGATACATCCACTATGCCGATGGCAGTGAAGAACTCTATGACATGCATGCCGATCCAAATGAATGGAAAAATCTTGCACATCTTCCAAAACATGCAGCAGTCATCGAGAAGCATCGCCGGTGGCTGCCAACTATCGATCGAGAACTCGTTCCCGACAGTGCCGCACGAGTTCTGACATACGACAAGAAAACAGATACCGCTGTCTGGGAAGGCACCACGATCAAGCGAACAGACCCAATTCCAGATTAATCACAGCGTCCTTGGAGCAGGCTCAAAACATTTATTCTGAATCTGCTTCGAGTGCTTGCAGCAGCCGCTTTACCATTGCCAAATCAATACCTGATGGTTGTTGGATTAAGAGCCACCGAGCATCTCGTTTTGCAATGTCACTTTGATTGAGCTGGCGGGCTGTAATCATCCGCAAAAAATGGCTTCGAGCGGAATCTGGTCGAACGGCCAACATGGCATCTAAGTATCGAAGCATCGATTGTGCATCTTTTTCCTGTATCGCAATTGACAGCAGGTTGTTGAGCATCCGCGACAATATTTCACGTGACGTCGAGGGCTCAAGATGACTATCGTTGAGTGGTTCTCCTGTTTGCTCAAGATGTCGCTTAGCAAGATTCTCACGAGCAAGCCTCTTCCCTCGCTCAAAAACATCAATCCACTCTGAGTCACCATGAGTTGCATCAAAACGAACCAAGAAGTGACCCGGAAAACCGACACCGTGTATTTCGACACCGAGACTCCTGGCAAGTTCCATATAAACGACTGCTAAGGTGATAGGGATTCCTTCTCTATCATCAAGCACTTCATTGACATAGCTATTCGATCGATTGTAGTAGTCTCCGTGGCTCCCATGAAAACCCAGTTCTGAAAACAGTACCTGATCTAACATTCCAAGACGATCAGCATCGCTTGCATCATCTGGCAACCTTGCTTTGATTGAAGCTGACAACCTTCGAAGATCTGCAAGAGAGGCTTCACAATCAAGTTCCTGATTATCGAGGCTGGCAATCTGTAATGCTGCTCGGAATATGTCAATCTTTTCATCATCACCGGCTACTTCGTCAGAAAGCTTCTCTATCGTTTGATAATGATGAACATCGGCAGCCAACACCCGCAACTGATCAGACTGCCGCGACAATGAATCGGCCTTTAATTCAAGAGCAGCTACTGCAGTCGATCCGGCCCCTGCTAACAACTCAACAAGTGTTGTATTACTTGGATCGATCTCCTGAAATCCTGCCGTTGTTTTTTCAACTTGCGCCCAAACTGCATCCGCTGGCTGAAAGCGTGGCACCTCATCGCCGAAAGAAAACCGACGGAATGCCGCTTCGGTGCCACGGAATGAAACAAGCCCAGGTCTGCCACCGCGTAAGTTCTGATCGGATGACACGACAACTTCATGATCATTAACAAAGCAGCGAACACCGTCTTTTTCAACACGAACACGAAGGTGATTCCAATCTCCCTCACGGTATTCGGGTACATCAATATCTTCAATCACATTCCAAGTGAATACTGTTGGCCCATCAAATCGAGTAAATCGTAACCGACCATTGCTTGGGTAGAAGCCGTAATGCTTATCTTCTCCATCTGCTTCAAATACAAGGCCAGCGGCGCCCGACGCATTGTCTAATTTGACCTGCACACCAACCTCATACGGCACGCTTGGCAATGAGCCTTTTGCCAAACAGAGGCTTCGTCCACCAAAACCTTTTCCTTTTCCTGTGACCGTTATTCGACCTGCTCGTTGACGCCAAAGCCCTCCACCAACAGTCAACCATTCCGTCAAGTCAAGTTGACCAATAGTGAGCCAGCGATCGAGTAACACTGGGTTCGGGTTTTCCAACAATTCATCGACACGGTCAGCCACAACAGCAAACCCGAGATTGCGAGTCACCTGTGACTTTAATGTCAGAATACCGTGGACGTCTCCGTTTCGATCAAGCAATGGTCCTCCACTATTCCCTGACTCAATCGGGATCGCTATTTGGATCATCTCTATGCCATCAATCGTACGTCTTCCGGACACGCGACCAACGACAACACTCCGCTCGAGACCATGTGGGTTTCCGATCGCCACAACCTCTTGTCCGTCGCGAAGCGAACTGGAAACAGCTAAACCCAACGGCTGCAAACCTTCTGCATCTATTCGTATGACTGCAACGTCTGCGTTTCGATCAGTCGCATGTATTTCAGTCACATCAAAGATGCGGCCATCGGCAAGCTCAACTGAAATTGGTCTGGCTTCTCCAATCACATGCAAATTCGTCGCAATAAGACCATCAGAGGAAATGACAAAACCTGTCCCCAGGCCGGCATCGCTTCCTCCCCTACCGACATGGCGAATAGTAACAACAGACGGACGAACAGTCGCAACCAGTTCTTCAACTGAGGGAATATCCTTCTTGGACTGATCCGCAGCATGTGCAGCACCCACCACTCCAACAAAAGAGAACACCACGAAAAAAACAGCAATCTCTCGAATTCTATTAAAACTCAAAGAATGGACCATTGCTGCTCTAGCGATCATGCTTTCTGCAGGTACATCGCACGTGAAGAGGCGACTCGACATACGAAGAACACGGCATTGCTTGCTCATACATACACCCGCTTCTAGGAAGACACATTTGAATTGGCTTCGAGGGCCACTCTATTCTTTATCATCACAACAAATTTTGTCAGTAAAAGCCTGAACCGATATTTCTGGCGAGTTATCCAATTTTCAGGGAAATCTTTCGATTGAGTGAATTCGGCATTTCGCGGCAACGAATGCTTACGTTTTCTGTACGAATGCTTGCGGTTTCAGGTATTTACAGGATGTCCGGCAGGGAAGGCTGTGTAATATTAAGTATCCCGACAACATGGACAAACCGTACCTTGTAAAGTCATACACATCGTTTCATAAACCCTCCGTATTATTCAACATGCTTGCAACAATCAGACAGTTTCCTGCTCACGTGTTTTCAAAGTTCATCATTTGGACCATTGGATTCTTTATTTTCACGACCGCGACGCTTCATGTAACCAAAGCCGCTACTCCAGAAGCATTTCATTTCCAGAAAGGCGATATCGTTGCCATTTACGGGAATGGGCTTGCTGACCGAATGCAACACGCCCCGTGGGTAGAGACACTTCTACAAAATCACCTGCAAGGTATGGACGTTCGCTTCCGCAACATGAGTTTTTCAGGTGACACGGTTGACAGAAAACCACGAAGCAAAGGTTTCACTGTTGATGAAGCGTATCTTCAGCACGTTGGCCCATCAGTCATCTTTATCATGTACGGGTATAACGAATCATTTGAGGGAGCGCAGGGAGAATCTCAGTACAAGCAGCAACTTGTCGAACTCGTTAACAAATATCGGCGACTACGCAAAGAAAAAGGCTGTGACGTTCGGTTTGTCCTCTTCAGCCCTATTGCCTATGAACAAACGGGAAGCCCAAATCTTCCCGATGGCACCCAACTCAACACAAACCTAGCCATCTATACCGAGGCCACTCGGCAGGCTGCTACGGAAGCAAAAACTGCTTTTGTTGACCTCTATGGCCCAACTTCTCAGCGATTTGCAGAAGGCAAGAAGCAACTGACTCACAATGGCATTCATTTGAATGATGCTGGCTACTGGGAACTTGCTGACGTCATAAGTACATCGCTCCTGAACAAACCGACACCGCCTCAATCGAATTTAGAAACTACTTACGACGCTGTAACCAAAAAAAACTGGACATGGCACAACCGTTATCACGCGACCGACGGCAATGACGTTTGGGGATCTCGTTCGACGCTTACATTTGTTGATGGGCAAAGCAATGCTGATGTCTTGCGGAACGAATTAGTAATGCTTGATGTGATGACAGCCAACCGCGATGACGTTATTTGGGCTGCTGCGAACGGAAAAACAACTGAGGTCGATGACAGCAACGTACCACCCCCAGTAAAGGTTATTTCAAATGTGGGGGGCGGTAGTAAAAGCTCGAGTGCTGATAAAGAAGGAAGCGTTACGTATCTCAGCCCAGAAGAGAGTATTGCCCAAATTTCTGTACCTGAAGGCTTTGAACTGAATGTCTTTGCGTCCGAGGAAATGTTCGAAGACTTTGCAAATCCAGTGCAACTACAAGTCGATGGAAAAGGGCGGCTCTGGGCAGCATGCTGGAACACATATCCGAAGTGGGAACCACTTAAGGAAATGAATGATGCCCTCGTGATTCTTGAGGACACGGATCATGATGGTGTAGCAGACGCACGAAAAATATTTGCCCATGTCCATAACCCGCTCGGTTTTGAATTCTGGGGAGGTGGGGTGGTTGTCACGTCTGGACCCGACTTGATCTTTCTCAAAGATACTGATGGTGATGATGTAGCGGACATCCGCTATCCACTACTCCAAGGCTTAGGGACTTCTGACACACATCACGCTGCCAACAACCTGATCTACGGACCGGATGGCGGAATCTATTGGCAGAGTGGCATCTTTCTTATCAACAACCACGAAACACCATGGAAGCAAAACCTTGCCATCGGCGAATCAGGGATGTATCGATTTGACCCTCGAACATTTGCGATTACTCCACATGCAGCAAACAAGCCAAATCCACATGGAACGAGTTTTGATTATTGGGGCTATTGCTATGCAAATGATGGCACCGGTGGCCGTTCCTATCAGGTGCGACGAGAAGGCAACGGCTTCAAAATGCACACACTATTAGAAAAAGAGTTTCGGCCCGTTGCAGCGAATGAAATACTCTCTTCTGACCATTTCCCTGAAGACATGCAACAGGACTTCCTCATTTGCAATACGATCGGCTTCCTTGGACTCCGCCAATATGACCTCGATCGCGGTGAAGATCTCCCAGGGCAGGGAACCGAGGAACCTAAGAAAAAAATCGGCTACGCTGAAGTAACAAAGGATGGACAACTCATAATAGTCAATCATCCAGCACTCAAAAACAAAAAGATTACTACATTTAAATTGAGTGTTCCCGGAAATCAGCAGATGAATCTCTGCGAAATTGAAGTGATTTCAGAAGCTGCAGCACTCGTTCACGGAACGAGACATGTCACAAAAAATGTAACGCTAAGCCAGTCGAGCGAATACAACAAAGGTATGTTCCCGGCCACATTGCTTGCCGACGGAAACAAGCAGACTTTTGCCCATACATCGATACAGATGAACCCTTGGATGAAAGGTGAGTTTGACGAACCTGTTGAAATCTCCGAACTCCGAATCTGGAATCGCAAAGGATTCGAAGACCGTTTCAATAATGGAAAAATTGAGTTTTTTGACAACGATGACTTGATTGCAACCGTGAGCGTTGAGATTGGGAATCGCAACGGAACCACGGGTCACAAACGTAGTTTCGGCGAGGTTTGGGGAACTCCCGTTCAAGATATCGTCAACAGTAACGACCGAAACTTCCGGCCGACTGATGCGATTGTCGGTGGAGACGGCGCACTGTACGTAGCCGACTGGCAAAACGTCATTATCGGCCACATGCAGCACAACATTCGTGACCCAAATCGTGACCATACACACGGCAGGATCATCCGGGTCACAGTAAAGAATCGACCATTACAGAAACCGGTAGCTATTTCAGGTGAACCCATTGAGAAGCTGCTAGAAAATCTTAAACATCCAGTGAATGGTGTTCGTCATCGCACACGCGTCGAACTGAGCGGTCGTGACTCTGATGCCGTAATAGAGGCAACACAAAAATGGATGGGTAGCTTTGACCCAAACAATGAAACAGAAGCCCATCATCTCGTTGAAGCATTGTGGCTCCACCAGCAACATAATATTAAAAATCAGTCACTTCTTGACACCTTGTTGAACTGCACTGTCCAGCACGCTGTCGAGGCAGCAAAAACAGTTGAACATTTCTGGACGAAGGTCGATGTCGAAGTCGGCAGTGGATTTGCTGCACCAGCAGAGAGTGATTTCGTCAAATTCGAGATACCAAAACATCTCAATCGCAAAGACCGTAAGACGTATAAAATTGGGGCCGAAATTTATCAGCGTGAAGCCCACTGCAGCACGTGTCATCTGACCCACGGGAAGGGGAATGGCATTATCTATCCATCCCTGGTTAATAGTCCTTGGGTAAATGGCAGTGAAGAAAGGCTTATTAAGGCAACACTTCACGGCATGTGGGGGCCCATGGAAGTGCATGGAAAAAAATACGATCCAGCCCGGGGTGTCCCTCCCATGACAGCCTTCCGGAATCTTCTCAATGATGAAGAGCTGGCTGCTGTTTTGACATTTGTACGCAACACATGGGGCAATGAAGCAGCTACAGTTTCACCAGAGACCGTCAAGCAGATTCGATCGGCGACATCTGATCAAACAACGTTCTGGAAGCCTGCCGATCTTTTGGCTGATCACCCACTCGAACCAGAGCTCGTCGCTGCTGCTCGATCAGCGCAACAGGTTTTTTCAAATATCGCACTTGAAAAAACATTACTTGCGACACCTGCTGATGAGCTTGCACGCACGGCAATGAAGCAAGGCAACACCAAACGAGGGAAAAACCTTTTTTATAAGTCGGCTGCAGCATGCGCAACCTGTCATCATCCACCAAAGGGCGGGATCCGCCTTGGGCCTGACCTGCAGGAACTCAAAACAAAACGGACTCCAGAGCAACTTGTTGAGTCACTTCTCTACCCTTCCAAATTGATCGACAAGGAGTACGTGCAAGTAACCGTTATTACAAACGACGGGAAACAGCAGACCGGAATCAGAACGTCTGAGAATGACAAAGAAATTCTCCTACGAAATCTTGCTCAGCCCAAACCAGTGTCTATCAAAAAGGACGACATTGACGAAATCTTTGAATCGCCTATCTCACTGATGCCAGAGAATCTTGTCCGGCAACTTAAAAACAGGCAAGAGTTCAACGATTTGATGCGATATGTTCTCGAGGTTCGTAGACGGTAGTTTGTCTGCCTGTTGTTTCAAATGCCGGAGGTGGGACTTGAACCCACACGCCCTTGCGGGCAACGGATTTTGAATCCGTCGCGTCTGCCATTCCGCCACTCCGGCTGATATACCGAAGATTACGCCACAGCAGCCTGTTTTGCTAGCAGCGGTCTCGCTGCCGCAGCAGGACGTCTGCTAGGGTTTTCCCCATGGATGTTTATGTATACGAAGATTCTGTTGTCCCTACCCTCGGACCGCTTATCACGGCGCGGCCGGCATGTGATATCACAATTGGCACAATCGCTCTCTATGAGATGCTCACTCAGCTTGGTGACGTTCAACGCCTTTTGCGACCATATCTGCAGCACTACGTCAACAGCCTAGGCAATGATCGAATACCTCATTGGGGGTCCGTCACGACATCAAAGTGCTCTCTTCAGAAACCCGTAGAGGGGCATGTGCTTTTTGTGAACGCCCGCCTTGTACCAAGTAGAACAAACCTGTCTACGCTCAAGGAACTGATTGACAGAAAACAAAGTGGTAGAATTCTTGCTGGAGAAACATTAGCTGCCGCGCTCATTGAGCAACGAAATAACGAAGTCCTTCTAGAAACTTTTGTATCAGGAAAAGATTCTTCTGAAGGACTTGTTGAGGAAATAAAAGCACCTCTTATTGATTCTGAACTTCAACTGATTCAGTCTCCACAAGATTTTCTTACAGCCCATGAGAATTCTATCGACGACATGGTGGCCCTGGCCATTGACTCTGGACAATACATCGAATCACGACCTGGGCTTTTTCTAAAAAGAAAAGGTGATTCAGATACCTCAACAGTCATTGATGATTTCGTATCGATTCGATCTGGCCCTGTTCTTATTGATGAAGATGTGAATGTTGGGCCATTCTGTTGCCTTGATGGCCCATTAAAAATTTGCTCGGGTACAAGAATTCATCCTCACTCCTGGCTGGGTCCAGCTACTGTTGTTGGTCGAGACTGTCGCCTTGCGGGAGAAGTAACTGCTTCAGTCATCGAATCTTTTTCTAACAAGGCGCATAACGGGTTTCTTGGCCACAGTCACCTTGGCAGTTGGGTTAACCTTGGTGCAGGAACTATCACGAGCAATCTTAAGGTGAGCTATGGCACCATCCGGCTCAACCTGAGTCGCAATGAAATTCTTCAGACAGACCGACAGTTCTTTGGAACACTTTGTGGCGATTTCTCAAAAACTGCAATCCATACCTCTCTACCATGTGGTGCACTCATTGGTGCGGCTGCGACCCTGGCGGGCAGGCCAGCCGCTTTCGTACCATCACTCTGCTCACAACTTGGAAACGAGTCTCCGGAGACAACCGCAACCGTTGAACAGGTCGTGACTGCTCTTGGTAGAATGATGAGTCGTCGTGGTATCCAACCCCACCCAGCAGACAGCGACCTTATTACAGCTATTTCCGAATTATCGAAGCCTGACTCATAGTGACTGCCTCCGCCAACTTGATATCAATCGAAGCAGGTGCCTTCCGTTGTGAATCTGTGATTTTAAACATTCTCTGTTAGGGTAGTACCCAGGCGTGCGGTTTCTACATAAGCCTTTTTCCATCTCCTACCTCATTTCCTTCCGTTGCAGAAAGGAATCGT
>WLWF01000185.1_pt1 | contig 60422 bp, 84 predicted proteins | sample 6718331 | NCBI WGS metagenome assembly WLWF01 (sample SAMN12718692, study PRJNA515312) | sponge metagenome | isolation source: marine sponge | host: Mycale hentscheli | place: New Zealand: South Island, Marlborough, Capsize Point | collected 2003-05-01 | reverse complement strand
TAATAAGCTATTGTCATATATATTATCAGTTGATTAACGTATTATTTTTGTAAAGTTTCTTTTATATCTTCAAGTTCCACTAGGTCTTGGTTAATTAAAAATGATAATTCCCTGTTATCGTTTTCCATTATATATTCTATTAGATCTAATCTATCTGTAATATCATAATGACTTTCATCGTTATAAATTTGGATTAAAGAATTGTAAACTTCATCTCTGTCAATTGTGTGTGTCATAATTTTATATTTTAATTTATTATATTATCAAAGTAATAACGTATTATTTTTGTAGGAGGTAAGATCTGGGGAGGGGTTATTTTATTGTATTTTATTATTTGTTTTTAATATTGAATCAATATCTTTTTTAGTTAAGTTTAATTGTTTTTCATTTTCAAGGTAGAAAAAAAAGGCTTTAGTAATATTAGTGTAATCAGATTGAGTAAGTGTAATTGTTTTCATATATTATTATTTTATTATATTATCAGTTAAGTAACGTATTATTTTTGCAGAGTTTTTTTATTCAAAGCAATCTACTAAGTGCTTAATTAACCACTTAAAATCTTCTTCAGAGTCAAAATGCTCTGAGAATTGGTCAAGGTCAAAGTTATTTAAAACTTGTTTAATGTTGCTTCTGAGTATTTTTTTATTTAAATTAGGCATAGTATATATATTTAATTATTATTAATTTATTATATTATCAAACTAGTAGCGTATTATTTTTGCAAGGCCTCGGCTGACCGTGAGGTCGCCAGCAAACGAGAGGTTTAGAACCTCAACGCTTGTCTGTATAATCTCGTATGATTGTCCGCGCAGGCGTGCAGATACCAGTCACCACCTCGCTCTGTCCACAGTTCCCACATTCCTTCTACAGGTGATGGCTTAATTTCCCAGTTGTTTATTCTATGTATTCTCATAATTTATTTTTTATTTAATTCTTTACTTAATTCTTTTAACGTTATTTGTAAACTCGTTTTAGTTACGTAGCCATTTAGATATTGGTTTAGCTCGTCGATAGTTGATAGTATTTGTATTCTGTCGTCGCTTGTTAAATTTTTCATAGTTATTATATTTTAATATTTATATTATTATCAAATAGATAACGTATTTTTTTTGTAAACGCCTCGACTAGCAGTCGCCAGCAAAAGTCCGGATATACCGGCGAAACGACGGAAAAGCCGAAACGGCACGCCGAAACGTCGAAAAAACAGGGGAGGTGCGTAAAAGTAAAACGACTTTCTGTAACAAGCTGGCTGTCATATACATACGTATAACACAAATATTCTATATATCTAATAAGTTTTTTAACCCAGTGTGACATTAGGTAGTTATAAATATTATAATAAGAAGCTAGCGTCGCACTAGTTGTAAAATTTGTAAGAACTATGTAACTTAAGTAATTATAAAAGAATAGCTATTGCGCTTAATTATGAAAAAAAATGAAGTATTAGTTAAGTCCAATGGGCTTAGAAATGAATTGAAGGAGATACGTAAGAGTATCGACAAACTAACAAACGCAATGATTGAGATACACATTGCACAAACAAACGTACATGAAATTAATAATGCAAAGTATTGCACTTGCGGTTCTGATAACCGGGTGCGCAACGACGAGACAAGCGAGAGTAAATCAGTTTAAAGAAATAACAGAAGATATGCAAATCCAAAGTAAAGAAGAAACTAGGATTGCTCAGATTTTATATTTAAAAATGGTAAACCAACGTAATTATGAAAGACCCTAAAACTGGCGGACGAAGAAGTTTTTCTGCCGCTAAAGAAAAAGCTAAAAGTATAACTAATCGTTTAGATAGGCAAAAAGAATCCCATCCGTATCTTTATAAAGACGAAACAAAAAATAATAAACGTTACTCTTACACAGCAACAAGCCGAAGAATTCCGGTTACTACTGCGAACGAAATAACCCCCTCGCCTATAGAAGGCAACGCTTGGGGCGGGCTAATGGCTAAAAATATGCAAAGAGGTATGTCTAAAAACGAGGCTGCTCAAGCTGCAACCAGTGAATTAGAGAACAGAAGCAGTAGTGCTGTTGCATATAAGAACTTTGGCGTGTCCGCTAGCCCAACTATGATGGGATTAATGGGTAAAGAGTCTATTAAATAATGACTCAACAAAAATTATCTCCTAAAGCAAGAGCAAAAAAGGCTAAAAGGGATAAAAAATACGCTATGACAGACCGTAGAACGGCTATGAAAGCGGAAAATCAACGCCTTCGGCGTAAATATATTAAAAGGGGCTTCAAATTAGCCGGATTAGACTACGATCACAAAGATAAAAAGTTTGAATCTGTAAAAAAGAACAGAGGAAACGACGGAAAAGGCACAAAAACAGAAAAAGCATAAAAATTAACACATGGCAATAATATATTCATATCCACAGGCAACACCTACTAAGACAGATCTGCTAATCGGAACATTATTATCAGATGATAGTGGGGAAAACCCTACAAAATCTTTTACGATAGCTGATATTATTGGTTTAGTGCCTGCGGCCGGTACAGGTGGAACGGTAACCTCTATAGGTTTAACAAATACCGACGGATTTTTAACAATTCAAAATACACCTATAACTACAGCGGGGAACATTGGAATAAATCTTTATTCAAGTGGGGGTACGCCAGGGGCTACAACTTTTTATAGAGGAGATGGCCAATGGGCAGAGCCAACAGGTACGGCTACGCAAACATTATACACAATTGGGTCTACTGCTAACGGGCCTAATATAGATATAACACTACAAGATAGCCCATCTAGTACGCCAACTACAGTAACATTAGTGCCGGGGAATGATATTAACCTTACCACAACTACTAATCAGATTACAATAGCATCGGAAGCGGTAGGCTCTATATCTGCGGGTACATTTATAAGTGTTGACTCAACAGACCCCTTAATACCTATCGTAGACTTATCAGCAACTGGGCTAGGCACCCCAACTAGTGATTATTATTTAAGAGGCGATAATACCTGGGCAACAATTGCAACTGGTGGAACAATGAGTTCTTGGGATTTACAAGCAGACACAGGGACAGACCAAAATATAGTAGACGGAGAAGATGTAAAATTTATAGGTGGTACCGGTATTGATACCTCTGTAGCAGATAATGCTGGTGTTGCAGAATTAACAATTGCCTTAAATTCTACAGCAGTAGGTAGTTTAGCTGTGGCTGCCACAACATATGATAATACAGCAGATGCACTTGCTATTGCAACAACAGGTAATGATTATACAATAAACGCTAAAAATGTAATTACCCCCGGAGTTAACCCGGTAGCATCCCCAACAACTTCTACAGTAAAAAATATAGTTACTCTTACAGCAGCACAATATGCTGCATTATCATCAACTGACGCAAACACACTTTATTTCGTAGTATAATATGGCGAATATTTATTTAGGGGGCTCAACTGCTTCAAATCTATATCTGGGTAGCCAAGAAATATGTAAAGTTTATTTAGGCTCTACACAAATATATGATGGCTGTGGATTTACTCCCGTGGTGGTTACATTAAATGTAGATAATAATATAACCGGCCCTAGTGCAGGATATACAATAGGAGGAGATTTAACAGGTGCTCAGCAGTCAGGGCAAGCAAATGTAGGGACTTATGCTTTTAACACGACTGTAAGTACAACTAGTGGTTATCAGTTTACGTCAGGGCCTAGCGTAAGTAATGCTAGTGGAACTATACCTGCCGCTAATTCAACTGTAACAACTACAATTACCGGTAATGTACAACTGCAGGCTACAAATAGAACCGTCACATTAACTGTTGTAGATAATGTAAATAATCCAGGCACAAGTCATACAATAACAGGTGATACTAATGGAACAGCTAAAGCTGGTCTTCCTGGAAGCACCGTTACTTTTGTAACTAATTTAGTAAAAGATTCAGAATGGACAGGAACTGTAAATGGATCAAGCGCAAGCACTGTAACTGTAACGCAACCTGTAACAGTTCAAAATACTAACTCAACTACTACTATTACATTTAATGGTACATTAACACAAACTACTTACACGGTAACACATAGTTATAATACTAGCGGTGTAACAGGAACACAATATAGCGCTCCTGTATCAACGGTGGCAAATGCAAATAGCAGTGTAGTTTCTCAATCTGGTAATTCAGTAACTGGGTATGCCGGTGCCTCTTGGCAATTTGTAACTACAGGGCTTTCTGCTAATTCAGGATATGCTTGGGGATCTGGTGATCCTACTCTTAGCCCCACATCTCCGAGAAGCGTAAGTATAACAGGAGGACAATCTTCGCCTACAGCATTAACAACTAATGTATCGGGAACAATATCGCAGTCTTCTAATTCCCTTCAACTCTCTACTAGTCCAGGCTCTTGTGCTAATGGCGCATCTATAGCTTATACTAATAATTCTAGTTCGGCCACTCTATATTATTCAGGCACCTTAGGAGCTGGAACAGTATTATATACAGATTCAGGTTTACAAAATGTAGTAAGCGCTCCCTCCGGGTATTATAAAAATATAAGTAATGCAACAGCAATACAATGGAGTGGTAGCGCGGTAGTGCAAGCAAATTTAGTAATACAGGTAAATCAATTATACAGTCACTCTTTAGGTGTTGCAACTAGCAGCGGGGGAGATGCTTGTAGTAATTTTAATGCAAATAATAAAACAACTGTTTATTCTAATGTATCGGCTAATCCTATAAGTGGAAGTTATATATTTTTATCTTCTGACGGGTGCTCTGCTTCTGCGGGGTATGTAAGTGACGGAACTAATTTTAGACAGGTTCAAAGTTCTGGGCAATATACAGGCACTTCGCAAACTTGTTCTTTAAATAGATATTATGTAGATGCGGCATCGGCTGCAAGCTCTGATCCTTGTACAGACACTGCAAATAGTAAATATTACTGGGAAGACCCTGTTTCTAATAGCCAAGGCATTACCCCTGGGTCAGAAGCAAATACTCTTGCCCCTAGCGGCACAACTGTATATGCGGCCGTAACAGGTTCTACTGTTTTCTCTGGAGACAATGATTTTCATGCCGTAGACCAGCCTAGTACAGGAGACCCACATTATCAGTATATAAGTTCCTTAGGCGTAGTGGGCACTGCTACAGATTGTAGTTAAAAAATAAAAAAACATAAAAAATGGCAATAATATATAGTTATCCCCTTGGAACTCCAAAGCTATCAGATTTAGTAATTGGTACTTCTTTAGGTAATGGCAACCCTACTAAAAGTTTCACAATACAAAGTATTGCTGATTTAGCTTCAGGAGTATCAAAAATTATAGCGGGTACCGATATTTCAATTAGCCCAACTGGTGGGACGGGGGATGTAACAATAAATTGCACATTAGACCCGGGCGTTACTTCTATAATAGCAGGCGCTAATATTGCTTTATCACCATCTAGCGGGGTTGGTGCTGTAAACGTAAGTGTTACAGGGGTTGTTTTAGGGGTAACTTCAGGTGATGCAAATACTATTACGATAGGAGGAACATCTACTAATCCTACTGTTGCTGCTAATGTTACTTCAACTATAGCAAGCGGAGGGGCAAATCTTGCTACCGCGGGAACAATTTATGATTTTGTAAATACTAACTATATACCGTATGTGCAAACCTCAACTGCTAATATGCAGTTTGTAAATAATAGCACATCATTAGGTAGCTCAGATACAGTGGTGCCTACGCAATTAGCGGTTAAAACATATGTTGACAATGCTATTGTAGGCCAGTTAGTTTATCAAGGCGGTTATAACGCAGCTACAAACACTCCCGATTTAACAACATCTCCAAATAGCATTTTACGCGGGTGGACTTATACAGTAACGACTGGGGGTACATTTTTTACTGAAACAGTAGAAGTTGGTGATTTATTAATTGCAGAATCCGACGATCCATCCGCTCTTACAGATTGGACAACAGTACAGAACAATATTGGAATTGCTACAGCAACCACTCAAGGTATAGCTAATTTTCCTACAGCTGGCGGGCTTACAGTTAATGCTGGTGCAGTATCAATTGCAAATACAGCTGTTACTGCAGATTCGTATACATTAACTAATTTAACAGTAGACGCTCAAGGGCGTATTACTGCTGCGTCTAATGGAACTGTAGATATTGGAGTGGCTGATTTTTCTTCAGCTTCCGGTACTTTTGTAACAGTTGCAAGTTTAACTTCTGCTACGGGATCTGTAGACTTAGGCACAGTAGACTTGTCTGCAACCGGCACTCCGAGCAGCACAACATTTTTACGCGGAGACAACACATGGGCAACGCCAGTAGATACAGACAATTATGTAGACGGAATATCTTTTGATACTTCTACAGGGGTTTTAACATTAACACGAACAGGGGCCTTAGCGGATCTTACACAGGATTTAGATGGCAGATACGCTTTAAGCACGGATATACCTACTAATATAGTAGAAACCGTAACAACAACAAACGGAACATTTATAAATTTAACCCCTACCACTTCAACTGCAGGAAATGTAACTGTAACAGCCGAACTATCGGCTACCGGTACTCCTAGTGCATCAAACTTTTTAGCAGGTGATAATTCTTGGACTACAGCACTTACAAGCGTGGGACTTACAAGTACAGCAAGCACTATTGTTATAGGTAGTTCGCCTTTAACAGCTAACGGAACGATGAATGTTGACTTAGCGTCATCAGGTGTTACTCCCGGATCTTATACTAATGCTGATATAACAGTTGATACATATGGCAGAATAACTGTAGCTGGCAATGGAACAGGTGGTGGTGGTGGTACTGTAAGTAGCGTTACTTCAGCTGATACAAATACAATTACAGTTGCTAATTCAACTACAACTCCTCAAATAACCGCAGTAACCGCAGCAGTGGCTTCTGGGTCAACAGCCTTGGTAACTAGCGGCGATGTATATAGTTATGTTAATACAAATGCACCAGGGACTGTAACATCTATAGGCTTTGACGTATCTGCTTATAGTGCTTTTTCAATTACTCCAAGTACGGCAATATCTACTAACGGAACATTTACACTCGGCATAAATGGCGGCTCAGCTGGACAATTTTTAGATTATACCGGGGCCTGGGCTACCCCATCGGGGGCTAATTATGATTTTGACACTACATCTGCAAGCAACGGAGCAACATTAACGCTTGACGAAAATGCAGGCACAAGCGCTGGAACATTTTCAGTTATACCTAATAATACAGCAGAAATAGCCGTAACAGTAACAACAGGCGATGCAGGAGTTGCGGCAATAGGTTTTCCATCTGGTGGGTTTACGGCCCCTGATGGCTCAAGCGCAACAACTCAATCAAATAGCGACAATTCTACAAAACTAGCAACAACAGCATATGTTGATAGTATGATTTCAACAGTACCAGCTGGTTTAGTATTTAAGGGCAACTGGAATGCCAATACTAATACACCAACCTTAGCAAGCGGAACAGGTACTGTAGGTAATTATTATATTGTATCTGTTGCAGGTAGTACAAACTTAGACGGTATTACTGACTGGCAAGTTGGTGACTGGGCTGTATTTACAGATGATGGGGCAGGAGGGGCTGATCAATGGGATAAAATTGATAATTCATCAACGCTTGATGGTTCAGGTGTAGCAGGCCAAGTGGCTTATTGGTCTACTACTTCGCAATTAGCTGGAGATACAGGTATGACATTTGATGCTTCTACCGATGTATTAACAGTAAATAGCGCAACTTCTACGCAGTGGACTACAGCTTATGATAGAAGTTTAACAGGTGCGGCAGTTACAGGAACAACTACTAAAACACTTACATTAACACAACAAGATTCAAGCACAATTACCGCGTCATGGACAGATATTGATTCAGGTGGAACGGTTACTTCGGTAGGGTTAGATGCTTCTGCCTTTTCAGCTTTTTCAGTAAGTGGTTCGCCAGTTACAAGCTCAGGAACGTTAACCCTTGGTATAAACGGTGGATCAGCAGGACAATTTTTAGATTATACGGGTAATTGGAGTACGCCAAGTGGATCAGGTGTAACAGGTAGCGGTACTACAAACAAAATTCCTAAGTTTACAGGGTCAACGGCTATTGGTGACTCTATAATTAATCAGCCAAACGCTACAGATGTAACAATAGCTAATTCAACAAGTGATCAAGTTGGGATTAGAACAGCATTTCCAAAGTCTGCATTACATGTAGAAGGAAATATAAAAACAACTTCAATTAATGCTAGTGAGCAAGGCTTTTTCGCCCCAGGAAATTTACCTTATATAAAACAAGGAGCTTATGGTAAAGGTAATTTCTTTTCTAAATCAGAAGACGGAAATTTACCAACTATGTTTGGAGCTTATAGCCCTACAGGAAAATTAGTAGAGGGGAAAAAAGCTATAATAGTAAGAGTTCCACCTTCAGCCTGGCCTAATGCAAATGGTGGTGGTGGTAATGCTTTTACTTCAATACAATTAGTATCTTTTAAGTCTGTTTCTATAATAATGGACGTTAGAGTTACAGCGGTTATAAAAACTAAATTAAATGGTAGTGGTAGTTGGGGTAGTAACAATTATCCAATACAATTAATTATGTATGGCCAAGATAATATTCCAAATATTTATCAAAATTATACTGTTATTGGAACAATACCTAAAGAAGTATTAACTACTGTACCAGGTCCTTCAGGAACAGGCCAAGGCGCAGGACAAGAAAATTTATATAGGTATTATCAAATACCTATTGGTATTAAACAGGCAAATACTGTTCCTGGTATAAGTACTACTCCTTTTTGGTTTGCTTCTAAATCTACAGATACATATGAGAATGCTACTAGCTTACGTTTACAACTTGATGGAACTTCTAGTATAAAAGGTAATGTAGCAAACGATTGTTATTTTTATGTAGAGTACACTGCTTTTAATTTTGAAAATTTTACTAAAAACTTTACTAAATCAGCAATATCGCCCAATCAAGGAAGTGGTGCTACTAATATGAGATCATCATTTTTTACAAGTGCTAAACAAACTGCGCAGTCTGATGTTTGTACTGCCGCAACTCCACTCGCTACAACAGTAAAAAAATGGCATAATGGACGAAACACTTTTCCAGTAGTAGGTGATAGAGTATTTAACGCGGACAATAGTACAGGATATCCGTCGGGTAATGCAGCAGGTAATGGTTATTATTATTTATATTCCGCAGGGGGCAAAAGATATTGGATGCAAATACAAGGTACAGCAGGAACATCAACTCCGCCAGGAACGGTAGCTCAAATGACAGCATGTATAATTCCGGCTCCAACATCTTAACTATAAAACAAATTAATTATGAAAATTCCAAGGAACGGAGTGGCAAAAGACATTCGCCATTTTTCTGGCAGTTTACTTGTATTTGGTATGATTATGGGGATTATGTATTACTTAACCCAATATGAAATACCTAATACAAATCGCGATTTATTAACTACCCTTGTGGGAATGCTAGCGGCTAGTTTGGCATTAATAATAAGTGCCATTACAGGTGCTCGCCCAAATGAACTAGAAGAAGCTAAAAAAAATATATCATCTTTGCAAATGAAGATAGATATGCTAGTAAGCCAAAAAGACTCTTTAGAAAATATGGTCATAAAATTGCAAGACGATATGATAGATCGTTTACTTTTAAATAAAGCTATAGATTATGACGATAAAAAATGTATTTGTGGAGAAAATAGCTGTAGCTGTAAAGGAGAATAAAACCGAGTAATTATAAATCATAACCTTATACTAATTTTAAACCAAAACCAATGACACTTTTTTACCAGACTCAATCATGGTCTAGTCAACCATCAGTATCCAAAGAAACCAAAAAAATTTGGGAACGTTATTCAAAGAAAAAAAATTGGAGGATTACTCAATTACCAAATGGCTATTATCAATCAGAATGGAAAGATTTGAATGATAATTGGTCAGGAATAACAAGGCGAGAAACTATTGAAGGTGCTGAAAAAGCAATTGAATCTTCAATAGAGCATTATGTAAAAAAATTAAAACTTGCAGAAGGCCCAATTATAGTAAAAACTTTTGAGTAGAATATATAAATTAAATTAAATTAAATCATGTCAGACGCTATAGTCAAAAATCTTAGTTTTGGAAACGAAGCTAAGGAACAACTATTTACAGGTATAAACAAACTAACACGAGCCGTTAGCTCTACATTAGGTGCTAGCGGGAAACGTGTAATATTAGAAGATGCTGCAGGAAAACCGGTTATTACTAAAGACGGAGTTACTGTAGCTAATTCTATAATATTATTAGATCCCATAGAAAATATAGGTGCTACATTATTAAAAGAAGCCGCAAGAAAAACTGTTAAAGAAGCAGGTGATGGCACAACTACAGCAACTTTATTAGCTCATTCTATACTAACTCAAGCATATCCAAAACTAGATAAAATTGGAGCGCGTAATATAAAAGAAGGTATCGATAAAGCAATTAAAAAAGTAATTAAGTATTTAGAAAAAACCTCTGTTAAAGTAACAGGTAAAATGATTGACCAGGTTGCAACTATTTCAACTAATAATGATGTTGCACTTGGTAAAATTATTGCTGAAGCATTCCGGTCAGTTGATGAAACAGGTATTGTAATGATGGAACAAACAGAATTGTCTGAAACAACTGCTGAATTAATAGATGGAATTCAATATGATCAAGGATTAATTAATCCACATTTTGTTACCAAAAAAGAAACTAATACTGCTGAATTAGAAAATGCAAGTGTATTACTTATAGAATCTCCCGTAGAAAATATAAGAAAAATACAAAATATACTTGAATACATTATAAAAAATAATAAGCCTTTATTAATAATAGCAGATATGGATCCAACTGTATTATCTGCTTTAGCAATGAATAAAATTAAAGGTAATATAAAAGTAAATGTTATTAGTGCTCCTGTATATGGCATAAATAGAAAAGATATATTTTCAGATTTAGGCTTATTAACCGGGGCCACCGTAATAAATGAAGATTTAGGCGATGACATGGATTTAATTCAGCCAGAGCATTTAGGCTTTTGTAAAAAATCTATAACCGATAACAATGAAACCATAATTAAAGTTTCTGAAATACCAGAAGAAGTAAGCGGTATTATTAAAAACTTAAAATTAGAATTAAGCAAAACAACTATTCCTCCTGAGGTTCAAAGAATCGAAAAAAGAATAGCTAAGTTATCTGCAAAAATTGCTAGCGTAAAAGTTGGAGCAGATTCGAGTATTGAATTAAAAGAAAAATCAGATAGAGTAGAAGATGCAATATGCGCTACAAAAGCAGCAATAAAAGAAGGTATTGTTGCAGGCGGAGGAGTTGCTTTGCTAAATGCATATCAAAATATAGTTGCTGAAAATGATGCTGAACAAATTTTATTAGATTCTATAACAGCACCGTACGATACTATTTTAGAAAATGGTAATTTGACAGTTGACTATACTGCTAAAGAAGGATTCGGTATTAATGTAGTTACAGGAAAGTCGGTTAGCATGATTAAATCTGGAATTATAGACCCATTGCTTGTTACTAAAGCAGCTTTAAAAAATGCGGCTTCTGTTGCCACTACTATTTTATCAACTGATTGTATAATTAATAACTTAAGAGCAAATGAAAGCGATAGGTAAAAACTTAATTATACAAAAAGAAAAACAAGGATCTTCTAAAACTGAAGGCGGATTAATATTATCTGAAAAGCAACGAGAAGATTTAAGATATAATAAAGCTCAAATAATATCAACAGGTAATTTAGTAGAAGCAGTAAAACCTAAAGATAATATTTATTATGATGGCCATGCAGGCCATGATATTGAAATAAATAAAACAATATATCAAGTAATAAAAGAACACGATATAGTAATTGTTTTATGAAGCAATTAGAGGCTAGAGACATTAAAGAATTAAATCTATTAAAACATTATAGAGTAATACGTAAATGGGCCGCAAGAAATAATCAATTAACAGATGCTGATTTAGAACTTTTAATATATTTAGATTGTATTGATTTATTTACAAAAATAGATTTTAAAATGGGCGCTTATTCTTACAGCTGGGATAATAGAAGATGGAATAAATTATTAAAGCTTAACTGGATTACTGTTTGGAGAAAAAGAAATCATACAACTCAAAAATATAATTTATATAAAGTTTCTTTTAAAGGCAAACATTTAATTAATAGAATGTACAAAATAATGTTAGGCGAAGAAGACATTCCTCTTAGTGAAAAAAGAAACAAAATAATGAAAGGTGAAACTTATACAGATAAAGTATTAAAAGTTTCTATAAAAAATATTAATAAAGATAAACATAGATAATTATGGACAAAAGTAAAGCAATTATTTCAAACCCACAACTTAAAGGACAAGTCGGGGAATCCCATGTATGGGACGGCCCTTTAGATACTGATGGATTTCCTATGGGTTCAGGTTCAAGCTCTGGAATTACAGGTATGCAACTAAAAAAATACCCTACACCATATATGGCGGGACCTATTACTCAAATAGCCAAAGGAAATAAATAAATGGCTTTTTCTGATTTGAAACTATATACAATAAATTCTTTAGCTTTAGGAGTTACTATGATGAACATCGAATGGTGGTTAAAAATAATTTTGTTAGTAGTTACCATAGGGTATACAATTACTAAATGGTGGAAAGTAAAAAAAAATAAATAATGGCATATTCACAAAGCTCTTCTCCTTTTCTAAAAAGAGGTGATGCTCCTTCACGCAAAAAATCTTTAGGTTATTATAATAAAGCTAAAGATAGCGGTACAGGAGGCGCAGCCGGTGGTGGTATGTCAGAAAAAGGCGTAAAAAAATATAGAAAAGATAATCCGGGTAGTAAGCTTAAAACAGCGGTAACTACTGATCCTAAAAAACTTAAAAGAGGAAGCAAAGCTTGGAAAAGAAGAAAATCTTTCTGCGCAAGATCAAAAAATTGGAAATCAAAAAGAGGCAAAGCTGCACGACGCAGATGGAACTGCTAAATTAATATTAAACACTACAAAATGGAAAAAGGACATTACGGTGAATACACCGGCAACGCAAGACATTCACGCACGCCTGTAAACAAATACGATTACAGATCTTCTGAAAGAGATGATGCGGCACATATATCTTATTTAAAAAGAGATATATTAGACGATCAAAAGCATGGAGGTAAATATAAAGATATTGATCAAACTGCAGATGAAAAACATATTTCTAAATTAGCAGGAGATATGAAATACGATAAAAAACACGATAAATATAAAGCTTAAGACGATGGGTCAAAAAATAAATACAAAAAGTCGTGCCGGTGGATCTGGTACTTATACTGGTAACCACCCCAGGTTTACTGCACCTATTAATATGATGGGACAAGTTACAGGTCAGATGCCTACACAAATGGGAGCTATGCCCCAACAAAATATTATAGACCCTACTCAGCAAAATATTATAAATCCTATGACTGCTAATGCCCAGCCGGCTTATTCCGCGCAAGAGCAAATAGGCATGGCTAATCAACCACCTTTAACAACAGCTGGTCTAGCCTCTCCTGCTTTTCTTGTTAATCAAGGCAGTACAATAGGAGGTTCTGGATCAGGAGAAGATTTGGGTGTAAAGAAAGTAGCTCAAATTGTTAGTGGTAAAGATCCTAATAAAAGCCGGGCTGAAAGAAGAATAGAAAAAACTGCAAAGAAAACTGCTGATGCTAAGGTAGCTGCCGAAAAAGAAACGCCGGAAGAAGCTATGGCTAAAACTTTAAATAATCAAGAAACTGCAGCAGAAAGAGCGGTAAGATTAGAAAATAGAGGCAAACGTCAAGCGGGAAGAGCCGAAAGAAAAGCTATTAGAAAACAATATAAAGGCTCAGAGAACAGAGGCGCAAGACGTAAAGCAATAATAGAAAGCCGTCAGAAACAAAGAAAATAATATGAAATCAAAAGGTTTTGGTGACGACGTAGAAAAATTTACTACAGCTACAGGAATTAAAACTATTGTAGATAAAGTTTCTCAAGGTTTAAATATACCTTGCGGTTGCGGTGCTAGAAAAGATAAATTAAACGAAATGTTTCCTTATAATAAATAATGGCTTTTAAAATTAACCCTCCTTATACAATAGATAATACACCGGTTTATACGGTAGATTTAGAAAATAATGTATTAGGTAAAGCTAATAATAACGGAACTATTATAATAAATAAAAATTTACATCCATCTAATATAAAAAAAGTAGTAGATCATGAGATGGTCCATGTTGATCAATTTAAACGGGGTGATTTAGATTATGACGATCAAAATGTATATTGGAAAGGTAAAGTATATCCTCGATCTAAAATGAGAGAGGGATCGCCCACTTTAGCTTGGGAAAAAGAAGCTTATAACAAATAAATAAACAAAAATGGAAAGTGCAAAACAAGAAAGAAAAAACTTAATGAATGACATGCCTATTGTTAATCGTGCTAGTGGAAGTTGGATGTCTAAACATTCCCGCGCCGCGGTAAGTCCAGTTGAAATGGGAGGTTCTGGTAAAATGAATCCTATTGAAATGGGAGGTAAAAAAAGCCCAATGGCTATTGATACAGATCCTAAATCAGGTAAAAGAGATGAAAGATTTGGATATAGTGATAGCGGAGAGCTAGTGGGCATAAAAGAAAGAGGAGGAAATATTGGTGGACAATTTATGCCTGGTCAAACAACAATTGATCAAGCTAATACCAGCACAGGAATATTTGATCCAAAATCTACTTCAGCAGGTGAATTTAAAGGTGGTATAAGATCAAGCGGCGGAGGTATAATGACGGAAAAACAATTTAAAGATCCTTCAAATACAAATATGGCTATGGGGGTTGTTGATCATCAAGGAAAATACACTAAATTTTCTTCTCCTAAATCATCAAAAAATTATCGATCTTTGGAAAAAAGTAAAGTTTTTAATGAGTACGCTAATACAAGAGATGAATATAATCAAAGACGTCAAAACCTATTAAACATGCAGCAAAATGTTAAAGATTATGCCGCAGCTGGTGGAAGAGTTAGAAAAAAAGATCCTAAATCTGGTCGTTAAAATAAAATGTGGAAATTATTACTTGGGTTTTTAAAAGGTGGCGACGGTAGAAAATCTGTAGCTGGCAATTTAGCCTGGGAAATACGCGAAGCAATTAAAGGAAAAGAATTAGATCCTAATGAACTAATATCTATTCAAACTAAAATTAATGAAATAGAAGCAGGCCATAGAACGGTATTTGTTGCCGGATGGAGACCCTTTATAGGCTGGGTTTGTGGTGTTGCTTTAGCATATAATTTTGTAATAAGAGATTTATTTATTTGGGCTTTAGACCCGCAGGAAGTTCCGCCTGCGTTACAAATGGAACATTTAATGACCGTCTTACTCGGAATGCTTGGGCTGGGCGGTTTAAGAACATATGAAAAAGTAAAAGACAAAGTAAAATAATAATTATTAATTTAAATTTAATCAAATGGAAAACAAAGTAACAGAAGAACAATTAGAAAAAATTAAAGACTTTCAGCTTAAAATGAATAATAAGCTAAGGGATTTAGGTTTTATTGAAAATCAAAAGCACATTTTATTGCATGAATATGCGGGCATTAATCAAGAAAGCGATGAATACAAAAAAGAGCTTGAAAAAGATTATGGCGCTGTAAGTATAGATTTAGAAACAGGAATTTATACTGCGATAGAAAAAAAAGAAGATAAATAATTATAATGTCAACTATTATAAGAAAAATCAGTATTGGATCTGATTACAAAAATGATGCTATGCATTACTCGATAGGACAAGAAGTCTACGGAGGACATAAAATAGCTTATATCATATTTGATGCTGCTGATGGTTCTTATAATATTCATATTAAAAAAGACAACGAGGTTGTTCCATGGAAAAAGTTTAATTCTAATATGGCTATTTCAGTTGAATATGATTTAAAATATGAATAGTATATATGATTTTATTGTAGAGCCTGTTGGCGAAAGATACAATAATTCTATTAAAGTTAATGACACTGATTTAATTCTTAATTCAAAAATAGAATCTTTTAAGTTTATTAATAAAATTGCAAAAGTAATAAGCGTACCTTTAGCATATAAAACGTCTATAAAGACTAATGATGAAATTATAATTCATCATAATGTATTTAGAAGATATTACGATATTAGAGGTAAAGAAAAAAACAGCAGCAAATATTTTAAAGACAACCTATATTTTTGTCAGCCAGATCAAATTTATCTTGTTAAAAAAAATAATAAATGGGTTGCATTTAATGATCGTTGTTTTGTTAAGCCTATTATAAATAAAAGCGATTTAAAGCCAGGAAAAACCTCAGCCCTTATTGGAATACTTAAATATGGTAATGATTCTTTAAAAGCACTTGAAATTAGCCCAGGTGATGTAATAGGCTTTACGCCTAACAGCGAATGGGAGTTTATAATAGAAAATGAACTTCTGTATTGCATGAAATCTAATGATATTGTTATTAAATATGGAAGTAAAGAAAACAAAAGAGAATATAATCCAAGCTGGGCAAAAAGCAGTTGAAGAATTAATTAAAATTGCAAAAGAAGCAATTGTTGACTCGGAAGATGATATTTCCGCGGATAGATTAAAAAATGCTGCTGCTACTAAAAAACTTGCAATATTTGATGCATTTGAAATATTATCAAGAATTGAACAAGAAAAAAGTTTATTAGAGGATACTGATAGTGCAAAAAAACAATTTGGAGGATTTGCTGAAAAAAGATCTAAATAATGTATACTCAAAGTTTATATTATATTGATAAAACTCATATTAAACCTAAAACAATTAAAAAAAATAATAGGTATAAAAAATGGGAATATGGCTACAATGAAGATTATGATGTAGTTGTTATAAGCAAAACAGGTAAAATTGGGGAAGTATATGATATTCAAGGATTAAAAATTGCGCTTCCACTTATAGAAGAATGTTATAAAAGATCTTCTGCAGAAACAAAACAATATTGGGAAAAATTTGAATATCCAAATCAATTAAAAAAAATAAAATCAGTTTTTGAATGGGAAAAATACCCAGATAATTTTAAAGAAAACTGGTATGATTATATAGATAATGAGTTTAAGCGCAGGGAAAATGGGTTTAGTTTTTACAATAAAGGCGTTAGTACTTATATTACTGGGTCTCATTATATGTATTTACAATGGACCAAAATTGATGTTGGGGCAGCCGAATTTAGAGAATCTAACAGGTTGTTTTATATATTTTGGGAAGCCTGCAAAGCAGACTACAGATGTTATGGCATCTGCTATCTTAAAAATAGACGGTCTGGCTTTAGCTTCATGGCATCATCAGAAACTGTTAATCAAGCCACTATTTCTAGTGACTCAAGATTTGGAATATTATCAAAGACGGGAGCGGACGCAAAAAAAATGTTTACCGATAAAGTTGTGCCAATATCAACCAACTATCCTTTCTTTTTCAAGCCCGTACAAGACGGAATGGATCGCCCCAAGACAGAGCTTGCTTATAGAGTACCAGCTTCAAAGCTAACTCGGCGCAAGATAGAAATAGGCGAAGAATTATCAGATATTGATGGGCTTGATACAACTATCGACTGGAAGAATACAGGCGATAACTCTTATGACGGAGAAAAATTAATTCTATTAGTACATGATGAATCCGGAAAGTGGGAAAGACCAGATAATATAATTAATAACTGGAGAGTTACAAAAACTACCTTACGATTAGGAAGTAGAGTAGTAGGAAAATGTATGATGGGCTCTACCTCAAACGCTTTAGATAAAGGTGGAGAAAATTTTAAAAAAATATATGAAGGATCCGATGTTACTAAAAGAAACGCCAATGGTCAGACTAGCTCAGGACTATATTCTTTGTTTATACCTATGGAGTGGAATTACGAAGGATTCCTTAATATGTATGGATTACCTGTATTCAACACTCCCGAAAAGCCGGTCCAAAGCATTGATAAAACAAAAATAGCAATTGGTGTTATTGATTATTGGAATAATGAAGTTGAAGGTTTAAAACAAGATCAAGACTCTTTAAATGAATTTTATAGACAATTCCCAAGAACGATACAGCATGCTTTTAGGGATGAAACTAAACAATCTTTATTTAATTTAGTTAAAATTTACGAACAAATAGATTATATTGAAGATATAAAATATAGCAGCTTAGTAACAAAAGGGAATTTCCAATGGGAAAATGGAGTAAAAGATAGTAGAGTTATTTTTATGCCAAACCGTCAAGGAAGATTTTATATTACTTGGTCACCTCCATTTCATCTACAAAATAATATAATACTTAAGAATAATTTAAAGTATCCGGGAAATGAGCATTTAGGAGCATTTGGATGTGACAGCTATGATATTTCAGGAACGGTAGACGGTAGAGGATCTAAGGGAGCATTGCATGGATTAACAAAATTTAGTTTAGAAGATGCACCTGCTAATCAATTTTTTTTAGAATATATATCAAGACCTGATAATGCCGAAATATTTTTTGAAGATGTTTTAATGTCATTAGTTTTTTATGGTATGCCTATATTAGCAGAAAATAATAAGCCTAGATTATTGTATTATTTAAAAAGAAGAGGATACCGAGGGTATTCTATGAACAGACCTGATAAAATTTATAATAAATTATCAGTAACAGAAAAAGAAGTAGGAGGAGTTCCTAACTCAAGCGAAGATATGAAGCAGGCTCATGCTGCTGCAATTGAATCTTATATAGATGAACACATTGGGGTAAAAGATCAGAGTTGCGGAAACATGTATTTTATGAGGACTCTTAATGATTGGTCTAAATTTAATTTGAATAATAGAACTAAGCATGATGCTTCTATAAGTTCTGGATTAGCTATAATGGCTTGTAATAAAAATAAATATGCTCCAGTAGCTAAAAAAATATTTGAACCTATGAACTTGCAGATTAGAAAATATAACAACGAAGGGATTACATCAAAAATAATTTAAATAGATGGTTTACACAAATTACAATAGTTCTTTTCCGGACCAAGTAGTATCTGATGAAGTTAAAAATAGTTACGACTATGGTTTACAAGTTGGGCAAGCTATTGAAAATGAATGGTTTAGGCAAGATACAGGAGGAGACAGATATTTACAAAATTTTCAAAATTATCATAACTTAAGGCTGTATGCTCGGGGCGAGCAATCAGTACAAAAATATAAAGATGAATTATCAATAAATGGTGATTTATCTTATTTAAATTTAGATTGGAAAATAGTTCCAATTATACCTAAGTTTGTAAACATTGTAGTAAACGGCATGACTGAAAAAGGTTATGAAGTAAAAGCTTATGCAACCGACCCGTTTGCAACCGAAGAAAGGACTCAATTTGCTTTTAATGCTTTAAGAGATATTCAAAACAGAGAGTATATAGAAGAATTAAATAAAGCAACAGGCCAAAACTTTTTTGCTAGTTCTCAACCAGATAAATTACCGGCATCGCAAGAAGAATTAGATGTGATGCTTCAAACAGACTATAAACAAAGTATAGAAATAGCAGAAGAAGAAGCTATAAGTAATGTTTTTGATTTTAATAAATATGATGAAATTAAAAGACGTATTGCATATGATTTAGTAGTTTTAGGCATTGGAGCTTCAAAAACAAATTTTAATTTATCAGAAGGTGTTAAAGTAGAGTATGTAGATCCTGCCGCTTTAGTTTATTCTTATACTGAAGATCCTAACTTTGAAGATATTTATTATGTTGGCGAAGTTAAAAATTTAAATCTTTCAGAACTTAAAAGACAATTTCCTTATTTAACAGATGCGGATTTAGAAGAAGTACAAAAATACAGAGGACCAAGTAATTATAGCAACTACGTAAGAAACTATAATGGTCAAACCGATAATAACTTAGTATCTGTTTTATTTTTTGAATATAAAACTTATAATAATCAAGTTTTTAAATTAAAATATACTGAACAAGGATTAGAAAAAATATTAGAAAAGCCTGATACTTTTGATCCACCAGCAAGTGATAATTTTGAAAGAATAAGCCGGAGCATTGAAGTTTTATATACAGGTGCTAAAATATTAGGTATGCCAAAAATATTAAATTGGCAAATGGCTGAAAACATGACCAGACCTTATGGGGATATTACTAAAGTAAATATGAACTATTCTTTATCAGCCCCTAGAATGTATAAAGGTCGGGTTACCTCATTAGTTGAAAAATGTACTACGTTTGCGGACATGATACAGTTGACTCATTTAAAATTACAACAAGTATTATCTCGTATTGTCCCCGACGGAGTATATTTAGATATGGACGGTTTAGCAGAAGTAGATTTGGGTAATGGAACTAACTATAATCCAGCAGAAGCGCTAAATATGTATTTTCAAACTGGTAGTATTGTAGGTAGGTCATTAACGCAAGAGGGAGATATGAATAGAGGCAAGGTTCCAATACAGGAATTGCAGTCTTCTAACGGCATGTCAAAAATACAATCACTTATTACGACTTACCAGTATTATTTGCAAATGATTCGAGACGCCACGGGATTAAATGAAGCAAGAGATGCAAGTACTCCTGATAAAAATGCTTTAGTTGGATTACAAAAATTAGCTGCTGCTAATTCTAATACAGCTACACGACATGTACTTAAAGCGTTAATGTTTATTACAGTTAAAACAGCTGAAAAAGTAGGATTAAGAATTAATGATGCTTTAAATTTTCCTTTAACAAAACAAGCATTACTAAGTAGTATAAATACATTTAATGTAAGTACACTACAAGAAATAGAACAATTGGATATACATAATTTTGGAATATTTTTAGAATTAGAACCTGATGCAGAAGAGCAGGCACAATTAGAACAAAATATACAAGTTTCTTTAAAACAAGATGCCATTAATCTTGAAGATGCTATCGATATTAGAGAAATTAGAAATATTAAATTAGCCAATCAAGTTTTAAAATTAAGAAGAGTAAGAAGGCAAGAACAAAAACAAGCTGCCCAGCTTGCTAATATACAAGCACAAGGACAAGCTAACGCGCAAGCTTCAGAAGCAGCCGCACTATCAGAAGTTCAAAAACAACAAGCATTAGCTGAAACTAAAGTACAAATTGAAAAAGCTAAAACAGATTTTGAAATTAATAAAATGGAACAAGAGGCTTTAATTAAAAAACAATTAATGGCAGAAGAGTTTCAATACAAAATGAAGCTTGCTCAAATAGAAGTAGAAGCACGCGCGGCAGAAGAAAAAGAAATAGAAGATAGAAAAGATAAACGTGTGCGAATTCAAGGCACACAGCAATCTGAACTTATAGATCAAAGAAAAAATGATTTATTGCCAAAAGATTTTGAATCTGCTGGGAATGATACATTAGGTGGCTTTGGACTTGAACAGTTTGAGCCAAGGTAATTTTTATTAATTAATTTTATATTATTATATTATGTCAACAGAAGTAAAACAAGAAGGTGAATTTAAAATGAAGAAACCTTCAAAGCCAAAAAAATTAGTAGACGAAAACAAAATTGTAAAAGTTGAACTTAAAGATCCAAAACCAATAGAGGAAATACCATCTGAAGTTACAAAGGTTACAATAAAAAATAACACAGAAGACGATGCCGTTTCAACACAAAAGACAGATGATAGCGATGCTATTGTCAAAGAATCCGAAAACAGTGAAAACAGCGAAGGAATGGCTGAAGAAGTACGGGCCTCCGAAGAAACAATAGATTCTCCTTTAAAATTAGTAGAAGAAGATAAAAAGGAACCTGTAATTGAAGAAAAAGAACCAGTACAAAAAGCTGAAGAAAAATTAAGTAGTACAGAAAAAGAAATAGTAAAAGAAGAATTACCCGAAGGCATAGAAAGTCTTTTAAAATTTATGAAAGAAACCGGGGGTAATGTTCAAGACTATGCAAGATTAAACGCGGATTATTCTGCGGTTGACAATAACACATTATTAAGAGAATATTATAATAAAACAAAACCTCATCTAGATTCTGAAGATGTAAGCTTAATATTAGAGGATTTTACATGGGATGAAGAAGTAGATGAAGATAGAGATATACGCAAGAAAAAAATTGCGTTTAAAGAAGAGGTTGCAAAAGCCAAAAACTTTTTAGAAGACACTAAGAGTAAATATTACGAGGAAATAAAATTACGTCCTGGAGTTACTCAAGAACAACAAAAAGCAATGGATTTTTTCAATCGCTATAATAAAGAAGAGCAAGATAAAAAGCTTTATGTAGAACAGTTTCATAAAACTACTGATGATTATTTTTCTAAAAATTTCGAAGGTTTCGATTTTAATATAGGAGAAAAAAAATTTAAATACAGTATAAAAGATCCTGTTTCTACCGGCAACAACCAGAAAGATTTAACTGAATTCGTTAAGACGTTCTTAAATGAAGACGGTGATTTACAAGATCCTGGAAGTTATCATAAGGCTGTTTATACCGCTAGGAATACTGACCAAATTGCAAATCATTTCTATGAGCAAGGCCGTGCTGATGCTATAAAAGATCAAATTGCAAAATCAAAAAATATAACTACTGAGCCCCGCAAAACTGCAAGTGGTGAAGTGTTTATAAATGGATTAAAAGTCAGAGCTATAAGCGGAGGCGATTCTACTAAATTGAAAGTAAAAACAAAAAAATTTAACTAATTAAAAATTAAAAAAAATGGCAAATGTTTCTCCTGCCTTTGGCCCGATTAAACCGAGTCAAAAGCAACAGGTGCTTGTTGACAATTACCTAAGTTTTACTGATGGTACTAATGATTTTGCTCAACAATATTTACCTGAAATTTATGAACAAGAAGTCGAAAGATATGGCAATAGAACCTTATCCGGCTTTTTAAGAATGGTTGGCGCTGAAATGCCAATGACTTCTGATCAAGTTGTTTGGTCAGAACAAAACAGATTACATATTGCATATGAGCCTGTTACTTGTGCTAGTAATGCAACACTTACTTTTGTATTAGATGCTACTGCTGGTAAAGACTTCGTTGCTAATGTTATTTCTGCAAACGATACTTTAGTTGTTATGGACACTTCAAGTGGTGCTGAATTAAAAGTATTTGTTGAATCAAGTGTTGATACATCAGCTACATTAGCTACTATTACAGTAAAACCTTATACTCAGGCAAACTTACATAGTAATGGTTCTGGTGAAGTTGATTTAACTGGACAAACTGATCTTAAAATATTTGTTTTTGGTTCTGAATTTAGAAAAGGAACTGCAGACGGTAGAGAAAGATCAATCACTCCTTCTTTTACTCAATTTAACAACTCTCCTATTATTATTAAAGATAGATATGTTGTTAACGGATCTGACGCTGCTCAGATTGGATGGGTTGAAGTTGCGACCGAAGATGGAACTTCTGGTTATTTATGGTATTTAAAAGCAGAATCTGAAACAAGATTACGTTTTGAAGACTATTTAGAAATGGCTGTAGTTGAAGGTGAATTAGTAAGTGGAGGATCTACTCTTGCAAATTACAAGGGTACTGAAGGTCTTTTTGCTGCTGTTCAATCCAGAGGTAACGTACTAAATAACTTTAGCGGCGGTACTGCAGGTCTTACAGAATTTGATAGCGTTTTGAAAAATTTAGATACTCAAGGGGCTATCGAAGAAAACATGCTTTTTGTAAATAGATCATTAGCATTAGATATTGATGGTATGCTAGCTACTGTTTCTGACGGAGCTCAGGGTGGTACTGCATATGGGTTATTTGAAAACTCTGAAGAAATGGCTTTAAACTTAGGTTTTAGTGGTTTTAGAAGAGGATCTTATGATTTTTACAAAACTGATTGGAAATACTTAAATGACGCTTCAACAAGAGGTGGTGTCGCAGTTGCTGGTATCGAAGGAGTTTTAATTCCCGCAGGTACTTCTACTGTTTATGACCAAATTTTAGGTACTAATATCCGTAGACCTTTCTTACACGTTAGGTATAGAGCTTCTCAGGCTGATGATCGAAGAATGAAATCTTGGATTACTGGATCTGTTGGGGGTGCATATACTTCTGCGTTAGATGCTATGGAAGTTCACTTCCTATCTGAAAGATGTTTAGTAACTCAAGGTGCAAATAATTTCGTATTATTTACTGCATCTGCTTAATATTAAACTTAACTATTGTAGCACGGGGCGTCTTTTAGGCGCCTCTACGCTACTTTTTATTAACTTTTAAATTATATTATATCATGGCTAAAAAAGCTACCCAAAAAACTGCAAAATCAAATGCAGTTGAAACTGCTATTGCAGAGGCTCCTGTACAAGTTGCAGTTCCTAAAACAAAAAAAGAACCTACAAAACCAAAGTGGGAAATAAAAAATAGAACATATTTGTTAACCGGCAGGCATGCCCCATTAACTTATACGTTACAATCTAGGCATTCACAAAGATGGCCATTATTATGGTTTGATGAAAAAGAAGGTGCGCAGCTTGAATTAAGATACGCTACTAATCAAAATTCACCATTAGTAAAAGATCAAAAAGGCGAAGCTACTCTTGGTCATATTATTTTTGAAAACGGTATTTTATTTGTGCCTAAACAAAAACAAAATTTGCAAAAGTTATTATCATTATACCATCCTTCAAAAGGTGTAAAATATTATGAATTTGATGAAGTAATTGAAGCAGAAGATGATCTACAAGATTTAGAATTAGAAATTGATGCTTTAAATGTAGCAATGGAAATGGATGTGGATCACATGGAAGCAATATTAAGAGTAGAAGCAGGTTCGAAAGTTTCTAACATGGATTCAAAAGAAATCAAAAGAGACTTATTAATATTTGTTAAAAACAATCCAAAGCTATTTTTAAATTTAGCTAATGATGAAAATGTAGAATTAAGAAATTTTGCAATTAAAGCAGTAGAAGCCGGAATTATAAACTTATCTCCGGATCAATCTAGTGTACATTGGACATCAAATAATAAAAAGTTAATGGTTGTTCCATTTGAAGAAAATCCTTTTTCAGCCTTTGCATCATATTTAAAAACAGACGAAGGAGTTGAAGTATATAAATCAATAGAGAAAAAACTTTATTAATGCGTAATATTGATATTAAGGTTACCGAGTATTTTATTCGGTAGCCTGGTATCATTTTAAAAAAAAATAAAAATGGCGGTTAGCGTAAACACTGTATATCAAACGGTTCTATACATATTAAACAAAGAGCAGCGAGGTTATATCCCGCCAGCTGAGTTTAATAGTATTGGTACTCAAGTACAATTAGAAATATTTGAAAAATATTTTGATGATTTAAATCAACAATTACGAGTACCGCAGACTGATATGGCATACGCTGATAGAGTAGAAAATATAGATGAAAAAATATCTATATTTAAAACCTTTGGGAATGCAACATATGACAGCACTTCTGTACCTACTCAACCTTTTTTTACATTACCTACAACAGACATTTATGGTAATTCGGTTTCATTTTACAGATTAGGCGAAGTAGTTTATAATGATGTAGTAACTGTTCAAAGATTACAACGAAGTGATTTTTATAGTATTCAAAAATCTAAAATGACCAAAGCTTCAGAAACTTTTCCAGCCTATCTTTACGAAAATGATAAATTATTTATTGAGCCTTCTACTATAATTTCTAAAATAGCAGTAGATTATCTAAGGAAACCTAATGACATATCTTGGGCATTTACCGTAGGCGGATTAGGGCAATACATTTATGACTCTAGTACTTCGATACAATTTGAATTGCATGAATCAGAACAAACAGAAATTATTTTAAAAATACTACAATATTCGGGCATAATAATTAGAGACCCGCAAATAGTTCAAGCTGCAACACAGCAAATAATGAAAGAAGAAGTAAACCAAAAAACTTAATAAATTATGGCACAACCAGACGGCGGTTTAATACAAGAGACAAATGCGCAATATTATGCTGGTTCTCAAACATTTATAGCAACGGCAACTCAAAAAAATTTTACTACTACTTTTAATACAGACTTAATTTTTGGGTCAGCTAATACGCTTAGCCCTGATTATGCTAAAAATAATTTTAAAATTTATACTAGTGCTACAGGAGAAGGAAGTACTTATAATGAATTGACTATAGATTATACAGTTTCTGGTAACACTATTACATTGCCTGCAACTTTACCTGCAGGAACTTACGTTACAGTACAGCTAAAAAGACTAGATGGTGGGCATTATGGTAGTGGAGACGCTTATGGTAATACAGTTGAAGAAAATTATGGAAGTTATGCATATATAAAAGTTTCAGATTTAGTTACAAATTTTACAGTAGCTTATGTAGGGCCCGGCAAGTTAATACCAAGCGTTAAAAGAACTGATATAATATTTCATGCTAAGCGAGCTTTACAAGAATTAAGTTATGACACTTTAAACGCTATAAAGTCTCAAGAAGTTGAAATACCACCAGGGCTATCTATTCCTTTGCCTCAAGATTATGTAAATTACGTAAATTTATCATGGGTAGATCAACTGGGGGTTAAGCATGTAATATACCCCACTACACTTACTTCAAATCCTACAGAAATTTTACCACAAGACTATACTGGACAACCCGTTCAAGATAATTTTGATAATAATGTTACAGCAACTTCTATTATAGAAAAACGATGGGATAAAGCTAACGATAGATTAATAACTGGCGCGTTTCAAGGTATGGAAAGAGATGAATCAATTTATTATGATTACCAATTTCCTGATGCATTGCTAGGCAGAAGATATGGAATGGAACCTGAAATCTCTCAAACTAATGGTTGGTTTACTGTAAATCAAAGAGAAAATAGTATATCATTTTCAAGTAATTTAAATAAAGCACTTATAATATTTGAATATATATCGGATGGGCTTGGGTACGATCAAAACATGAGAGTGCCTAAAATGGCGGAAGCTGCGGTATATGCACACATTAACCATGCTATTTTATCTTCAAAAATAAATACCCCTGAGTATATTGTAAACAGATACAAAAAAGAAAAATTTGCAGAAACAAGAAATGCTAAAATAAGACTTTCAAATATTAAACCAAAAGAATTTGTACAAATAATGCGAGGTAAATCTAAATGGCTTAAAAATTAAATAAATGGCTGAAGTTAAAAATGCGTTTATAAAGTCTAAAATGAATCAAGATCTTGATGATAGATTAATACCATCAGGAGAATATCGAGAGGGCTTTAATATACAAGTAAGTAAATCACAAGGACCTGATGTAGGGGCTTTAGAAAACGTTTTAGGCAATCAAAAATTAGTAGATTTTGAATCTTTAACTGTGCCCGGAATACAAATAATAGGGCAATTTACTAATCCTAGTACTAATCGTATTTATTTTTTTTTAACAACATATGAGGACACAAATTTTTTAACAAATCCAACCTATGATGCATCACAGTCTAATTATATTTACGAATATAATGTTTTAGCAACAACTTCATCTCCACCGGTAAAACTAGCAGAAGGAGCTTTTTTAAATTTTTCTACAACAAATCCTATTTATGGAGTAAATATGATTGAAAATTTATTGTTTTTTACAGACAATAGAAATCAACCTAGGAGAATAGATGTAAATAGACGCAGCGCTTCAGGCGGGCCTTTTTATACAAGTGAAGATTTAATAACTGTAGCTCAATACGCTCCATTCGATCCTATATTAGTATATAAAAATAGTACGGTTACAAGCGCCGCTAATGCTCCTGAAACAACTATGTATGATGTAGTAAGTATAAACTTACCTAATGGAACAACACCAAATCCTTATTTTAACGCAAGCTACGCAGGCGATCCTGATTATTTAGAAAACAAATTTATTAGATTTAGTTATAGATTTAAATTTAATAGTGGCGAGTATTCTATTTTAGCTCCTTTTACACAAGCTCTTTTTATACCTCAACAAGATGGCTACTTTTTAGCAGGCGATGAAGAAAGTACCTATAGAAGTACTATAGTGCAATTCATGCAAAATAAGGTAAATAGAATTTTATTACAAATTCCTATACCTTCAAGTAATGGAGCAGATTTTATAACAAATTTTAATGTAGAAGAAATTGATATTATATTTAAAGAGTCTGATGCCCAAGCCTTATATGTAGTAGACACTATTGACAGCGCAACTATTGAAAAAGTTCTTACTAATACTGTAGAATATGATTATCAATCTAAAAAACCTTTTAAAACATTACCTTCTGGAGATTTAATTAGAGTATTTGATAAAGTGCCTGTAAAAGCTTTATCACAGGAAATAACAGGTAATCGAGTTGTATATGGTAATTATCAAGATAAACATACTCCCCCTGCTTCACTAAGTTATAATGTAGGTATATCTGCTAAAGATAATTTTGATGATACAGACAGCCCCGATATTGGGAGAGTAACAAACACTACAAGCATTGTTGAATATCCTAACCATACGTTAAAACAAAATAGAAATTATCAAGTAGGAGTTATTTTATCAGACAGATATGGGCGGTCTTCTACGGTAATTTTATCAACCACAAGTGATGGAGAAGATGTAGATTCTGTATTATTTGGCGCTTCAACTGTATATAATCCTTATAGATTAGGAACGCGAGATAATGGACCATCTGATACAGAAGAAGCGGTTGCTTCTTGGCCGGGCGATGCTTTAAAAGTAAGATTTGATGAACCTATAGAATCATCAAAAAATCCGGTATTAGGCACTCCAGGGCTTTACAATGGAGATCCTACAAGCTCAAGTTATAATCCTTTAGGTTGGTATTCTTATAAAATTGTTGTAAAACAATTAGAGCAAGAGTATTATAATGTTTATTTGCCCGGTATATTAAATGGTTATCCTTCAGCTCCGGCATCTCCACCCGATCCACAAAATACAACTGCTTTTATTACATTAATTAATGATAATATAAATAAAGTTCCTAGAGATTTAAGCGAAGTAGGGCCTGAACAAAAACAATATAGAAGTAGTGTACAATTATATGGACGCGTTACACCTAATAGTGCAACGTCTCCAACATTTAATCAGCAGTATTATCCTGGCCAACAAAATAGTACAGTAGTAAGTATTTTACCTTCGTCAGACACTGTAAATACTATTGCCGAAGAAGAAAATATTTTAGACCCGTCTACTTATACAAGCTTAGTAGATTTATATCAAACAGAATCTAATCCATATATAGGAAGAATTACACAAGGTAATACATCTAACCCAATTGGGTCTTTGCCAGTTTCTTCTGGAAGTTATAATTTTTTATTAGGTGTTTATGAAACTGACCCTGTAGTTTCTCGATTAGAAATATTTTGGGAAACATCTACAACAGGCTTGATTTCAGATTTAAACCAAGCTATCGTAACGGGAACTTCAGCCGTAGGAGGATTAATATATTTTGATTGGAGTTTAGCTGAATCACAAGCAATTACATCTAGTTTATCAAATAATGCAGGCATAGCAGGCAGATTTGCTCCTGCCGAAGATACTGTAAATGGGCTACAACCTTTAGAAACAAGTGATTTAGTAATGAGCGTTATTGATATTAGCGGCAATACAATAAGCAAATTTATATTAGAAAAAATACCTAAAACTTCAGGATCAACATATGATCCATTAGTACCTGATACATTTGATTCTTACAGAATACAAACTAATTCATTTTTTTATTTTGGACCAGACGCTAATGTAAATGAAGTATTTTATTTTACTTTTGTAAATAATGATACAGGCCAAGAAGCTGCGCAAACTATTCAATCATTAGCTAACACTGCTCCTACAATTACAAACGGAGCATCAATTAGTGTTGATGGAGATGATACAGGGGTTATTTTTACTTATACAGCAACAAATGGATCTGCTGATCCTAGTCAAAATACATTAAATCTTACATGGAGTATGACTGGAAATCCTCCAGAATTAACTTTAGATGCAGCAACAGGTGAACTAAGCTTAAGTGATACAATAGCAGGTAAACAAACACTTACTATATCGGTTCAAGATGCAGGCGGGCTAACTGATACTATTACAAGCGAATTAGTTTCTGGAGAAATTCCTATAAATGCAGGATTTGGCACGGGAACAGAAATAATGTCAGACTCAGGCGGGGCATCTGGAGCTTTTTATTGGACCCAAGATAATTCTACAGCAGCCACAGCAACGCCGCTACCAGGTACAACAGGCGGTACTGTAGACATTAGAGCACCATATAGCGGGCTATCTTTAACTGGCACTGATGTTTCAACAGTTACAATAGATGCGCCAGATTGTCCGAATACAACTTTTTCTAATTTTAATGAAGATTCTGCTGGTTCATATAATAATACAGGTAGTTTAACTCAAGGAACAGCTTTTGTAGCAATTGAAGCTGAAGGTTTTCAGTATTCTTATTTTAATGGTCAATACAGAGATACGTATCCTTTTGTTATGTATCCTGTTTATTTACAATATAGAGACCCTTCAGGGGCGGGATATCCTAATAATTGGGTTCAAGCTACAGACATTGAAGGAAAAGATATTAGATTTGGAGGTACTCAAAATAATTGGCCACAGTTAGTAACAAAACCTGTAAGTGATTTAAGAGGTACTGGAGTATTAGATAATGATGAGCAAGCTAGAGATTTTGAAAGCTTTCAAGTAAATACTTTCCCAACTTCTAATACTAATATTAATTTAAAAGATTGTTTACAAGCTTCAGTTGAATCTAAACAAACAGCTACAGCTACAGGAATACAGGTTACAGCTAGAAAAGTTTTTGCTATTGGCCAAAGCCAACAAGAATCATATACATCACCTCCTGCAAAATATGGAGATTATAGACTTATAGTAAGATACCCGTGGGGAGAAGATAAAGCAGAGCTAGAAGGAAATCAGACAGTAGTAGGGTACGGATCTGGTCAATGTCCTGTTTCTCCTTATGTAGAACAGCCGGATAATTTTAGGTGTACTTTAAAATTTGGAGATTTTTATTATCCATACTTATACAAAAGCACTGTTTCTATACCTACTTCTTATAGTTATCAAGTTTCCGTAAGTCCACAAACAAATGCAATAATAGCTACAACAAAATCTACAGATAAAAATCTTTTTGCTAGAGAGTGGGCATGTAAATATGTAAGTCAGTTTTACTTAGATGCTGATTTAACTCAGCCATGGGGACCTGGTTCTGCAGGATTTAACGGATCTGGCTGGTATGGCTTTCGACCTGTTGGGGCGGATACGGATATTAATGTAAAATATGGAACTGACAATTCATTTCCAAGACGAGGTACAGGGAATCAAACATTTTATCCTCAAGATAATCAAGACAGAAAATGGTCTGTTTATTTAGGAGCAGATGGTATTAAAAGTTTAGGGGGACAATCAGATGTATTCACTGTTCAGGCTGCTATAGCTCCAAGCACACCCTCAGAGCCGTAATTTAGCTGATAAATAAGTAATAATAAAAAATATGGCAGCAATAATTGAAGTTAAGTATTTCAATAGTTTTACATTAAAAAAAGTATTAGATGATAGCAGTAATCCTGTATGGGACGGATCTCGAGGTATACCACAAGCAATTGGTGGCTATAACCAATTGCAATCATCTAGTACTGAATCTATAGAAAATAAAAATTGGGTTATTGAAGAGGCTAGAATTAGGGGAGGATATAATAATACTTCTGCTGGTTATGGTGCAAAAGCTTATTTAGTTGAAGAAGAGCCAAACGCGTCTATAAGATTTAATTCTTTAATATATTCAGGCATATTTAATTCTACTACAGGCGTAAACAATACAAATGTTTTTTCTGTTGGTGAAGAAATTACTCGTAGTTTAGATCCCGCACAAGGGTCTATACAAAAATTATATGCTGAAGATACTAATCTTATAATATTTCAAGAAAACAAAGTAAGCAATGCACTTATAGATAAAGACGCAATTTATACTGCAGAAGGTGCTGGTCTTACCACAACTGGAAAAGTTGTAATAGGGCCTGTTAGAGCATACGGTGGTAACTTTGGTATTAGTAGAAATCCAGAAAGTTTTGCAGTATATGGTTATAGAAAATATTTTACTGATAAAGATAGAAATGCTGTACTAAGATTATCCGCTGACGGATTAACTGAAATTTCTAATTATGGCATGATAGACTTTTTTAGAGATGAATTTGCTACTCTTGACGCTAACCAAAAATTTGGTAAAGCAACAGGAATGTGGGATATTTTTACTAAACAATATGTTCTTTCTTTACAGCCTACTAATGGAGATAATTATAAAACATTATCTTTTGATGAATCAATAAACGGGTGGACTAGTTTTTATAGCTATAAGCCTGCGGTGGGAATGAGTTTAAAAAATCAATTTTATACAGTTGATAATGGAACTTCTACAAATAAAAATGCGGCACTTTATAAACATTATAGCTTGTCTGCTAATAGAGCTGAGTTTTATGGCACTACTTACGATGCTTCTATAAAATTTGTATTTAACCCTTCGCCTAGCATGTCTAAAGTATTTAAAACTATAAACTATGAAGGTAGCAACGGGTGGGAAGTAGATTCGTATGTGTCAGATTTTACTGGCATAGGATCTGTAAATACTGGAGGTGAATTTACTAATTTTAGTAACACTAATACTCAAGATACTATAAATTCTATATATAGCTATAATCAGGGTGCTTACGATAATTTTGGTAATCAATTTCCGTCAGAGCTAACTCCCCCTGTTAATAGGGCTGGATTTAATAGAAAAGAAAATAAATACTACGCAAATTTAGTAAATAACTCAGCTGCTGCGCCAGGCGAAATTATATTTGGTAAAAGCTTAAGTGGCATTAAGGGGCATTATGTAACTGTAACCATGACTACCGACTCAGTTACTGATTATGGCAAAGCTAAAGAATTGTTTGCAGCATCATCTGAATATGTAGAGTCTAGTTATTAAGTATTTATTATCTTTATATAATTAAATTTTATTTATGAGTGAATTAAAATTAAGAGTTTTAACCGAAAATGATTGGGAAACTCTTTGTAAATGGTGGGACACATGGCCTGATTGGGTAAATCCACCTAAATCTTTTTTGCCAGATAACGGCACGGGGGGTTTTATGGTAGAAAAAAACAACATTTTAATATGCGCTGGATTTATTTATTTAACTAATTCAGATGCTGTTTTATTAGAATGGATAGTATCAAATCCAGAATACAGACAAAAAGATCGTAAAAAAGCAATTGAGCTTCTTATTACAGGAGCTGAAGACGCTTGTAAAGAATTAGGAAAAGTACATATGTTCAGTATTGGCAGAAATAAACATTTAATAGAAACACACAAGAAATTAGGGTGGACAGTAGATCCAACCCCATCTCATGAAATTATAAAAAATATATAAGTATGGCAGCAATAATGGCAGGAACAGCAGCAATAGTTGGAGGAGCAGTGTCCGCAGCAGGAGCAATTGGCGGAGCAATAGCAGGCACTCAAGCGGCTAAAAGAGCAGGGCGAAGAGCCGCAAGAGAAGAAGCTAAACTCGAAAAAGAATTAAAAGCTGTAGAAAGAAATAGAACACCCGTAATAAATCCTTACGCAAACGTTAAAGACCTGTCTGATAAAATTAAAAATTTAAGCGGGCAATTAAATAATCCTTATGACAATTTAGGTGTAGCAACTCAGGCAGCTAAAATGCAAGCTGAGCAAAGTGATATTGCTTTAGCTAATACATTAGATAATTTAGCTGCTACGGGGGCAAGCGCGGGTGGAGCTACTGCTTTAGCACAAGCGGCATTAGCCAGCAAAAGAGGTGTTGCTGCAAGTATAGAATCGCAAGAAGCCGCTAATGAAAAACTAAGGGCCCAAGGAGATGCTGACCTGCAAACTCAAAAATTAGCCGAAGAACAAAGAGTGCAAACGGCGTTGTATGCTGAAGCTGGAAGAATGCAAGAAGTTGATGTGGCTGGTCAAAAATTTGTATATAATGAAAAAGAAAAAAGAACATTAGAACAATTGGATAGACTACAAGGTCAAGTTGACGCCGCCGCGAAAGAAAAACAAGATGCTTATAATAGAAAAGCAGAAGCAATTTCAGGAGGTATTAGCGGGGCAGCCGGTGGAATAGGTAAAATGTTTTCAGATAGAAAATTAAAGAAAAATATTAAATTAATTGGTAAATCTAAAAAAGGGTTAAATATATATGCTTTTGAATATATAAATAAAGCTTTTGGAAATGGAGTTTATCAAGGTGTAATGGCGGATGAAATGCTACAAAAAGTTATTATAAAACACCCTAATGGATATAATATGGTAAATTACTCTATGATTGACGTAGAATTTAAAAAACACAACTAATGGGCACATATAGAAATCCAGGCGGTCCTGTGCTAGACACAAGAGCTACTACTTGGTCAAACATGGGTAAAGAAATAAGCGAAACTGTAACTAAAGCTTTAACTAAAAGATCTGAGGTTAAATATGCGGCATTAAAAGCTCAACAGGAAGCTGATAGAAAATATGCTGAGCGTGTTTTAAAAGCAAAACAAGCAGGAGAAATCCAACTTAATTCTGTTAATGCAACCAAGGAAACAAGAGGTTTATTTATGGGTATTATAGATGCAAATACTGCATCTACGGAAGCGTTTAGAACTGCTAAGACTAAAGAAGAAAGATCTCAGGCTTCAGCTGAAATGCAAAGATATAATTCTCAAATGGCTCAAATATTAGATTATGCTAAAACACAAGAAACATTTAGAGATAATTTTTTAGACAATAACGATCCTACTGATAGAAATGGCGAAGGACAATGGGCTATCCAAGGTGTTGAAGAATATGGAGATTGGATTAATTATGGGCAAAATTGGGCTGCTAATACTGTGCTACATAATTTAACTGTAAATGAAGCTGGTGTATTAATGCTCAATATAGCTAACCCTGATAATTCTGAAGAATACAAATCTTTTCCGGCTTTAGAATTTATAAGTACTGAACCTCCTAGAATACCTAAAGTAAGTGAGCAGATTCAAAAAAGATTAAAAGAAAGAGGTGTTTTAAATGCTAAATTGCCCGGTAAATTAAGCGATGAATATAATGAAATGCCCGAAGATACAAGGGACGCTATTATTATAGAGCAGATTTTAGAGCCATACGTTGAATCAATACAATCAGATACAGACGCTACTCAGGCAATTTGGTTAAATTTGTTGGGAGGAGAAGAGCCATTAGAATATGCTACGCCTGAAGAAGGAAGATTTATGATACAAGGAAGCACTTTATCTCAAGAATCTTTTACTGAATTTAATAAAAGATTATTAGATTATTCAAAACAATTTGTTCCTCAAAGTCATGCAATACCTATGCCGGATCCTAAAGAAACTGGTGCAACACCTAATGAGCTTGCTACACAACATTACGAAACTTATACAAAAGATTTAAGTAACGCGTGGAAAAGGGCTACAGGTCAAGATGCTGTTTTTGATGAAGAAAAAAATATAATGTATGTATACCCTAAGAGTACCCAAATTGATCCGGATACAGGCGAACAAACAACATATAAAAATCGATCCCCAGAGGTAATAGATTTTTCTAAACCGGGTGAATATGCTAGATTTATAGTAGCGCTAATGGAAAATGCTGATCACCTTCAAAATACAGGTAATTACGACGCAAGAATTTTAGTAGAGCAAATGGCAGCACAAGATGAAAAAAAATATACTCAGCAAGCTCAAGACCCTAAATTTATGGGATTATATAAAGGTCAAAAATTTAATTAATTATGGCAAAATATAAATTTAACGATTCTGATTTTACAGAAGAAGAATTGAAAAAAATAGCTGAATCTAAAGGTTATACACTTAATGAGCTATTTGAAAAAAATCCAGATATAAATAAAATTGACCCTGATCCTGAAGATGAGGGAAAGACACCCCCTTCGCAGGAGACAATGGATGCAACTGTGGAGGTAAGCGATACGGCATCCAACTTGGAAAATGGTTCTTCGGAATCACAAAAAATAGATAATAGTCTTGAAACTATAAGAGCAAGGCGAAAATTTAATCGTCAGGAAGAAATTGCAATAATGCAAGATCCGATAGAGTTAGAAGAAGTAGTTGTTACAGCAGAAAAACCAAAGCCTTTTTCTTTTTGGAAAGACAAAGTTTTAAGTGAAGAATATGAAAACGCTTTTAAGCAATTATCAAAAGATACGGGCGAATTTTCTTCTACTGATAATGGAGGAATTAATAATATAATCAATTATTTTTCTCAAATTCCTAAGCTTGTTACACCTGAGGCATCAAGAGAAGAAAGCCCTACGTATGAGCCTATAGATATAGATCTTTTAACTAGAATAGAAGTTGCAAAAATTTTAACTCCTAGAAATCTTGATAAACTAAAAAAAGGAGGATTTAATTTAAAAGAAAAAGAAGAGCTTTTAAATAAAGCTAAAACAAAAATTGTAAGAAAAACATTATATTCTTTTGAAAAAGATGTAGAAAATGATTTTGAGCAATTAAATAATGAGCAAAAAATTATACAAAATAGGCTTATTTCAACTTTTGGGCAAACAGAGCCAACTTCAAGTGATTTTGTTACTCAATCTAGCGCGGATCTTTATAATAATTTAACTGGCAGATTAAATGATATTCAAGCAAAGAAAAAAGATATTGCAAATGAATACACAACAATTACTGAAAATTTAAAATCAAATTACGGTTTTGATTTAGCCACCGGAGTTTTTGAAAACAATTTTAAATTAACAAACGAAGTTGAAGACTTTAATAAAAAAGTTAAAGAAAATGGCTTAGCCAAATTAAACGCTAAATTAGTAGGCGGGATTTGGAAAGCTGCAGGAGATATAGTAGTTTTTCCAGGCATTGTAATGGCTTTAGCTGGGGATTCTTTTAATGATGCTATTGGTGTTTCTGATGAAGATACTTATAGTGAGTATGACATGTTTAAAGATATTCTTTCTAATGTTGCTAATTACAATACTTTAGGAGATACAGGTAAAGCTCGTATTATTGATGATAAAGGAGACTTAATTCCTTTTTCTAAAAATATGGGGGAATATTTTGATACTACTTTAGATATGCTTCCTTTTACTTTGGGTATTATAGGATCAGCAATGCGTGGCAATGTTAACAGTATACAGCAAAACATGGCGCAAGCTTTTTCTGGAAAAGGTGTGTATAATGGTATGAGCAAAAAACTTAAACAAAAAATTTCTATGTTTAACGCAGCCTATGCCATGACTTTTAATGATAATTTATTAGAAGGGCAGGAACTGGGGCTAACTGATAAACAAGCTATGGTATATGCAAATAATATGTCGCTTGGAACATCTGTAAGTCAAGCCATTATGCCTGATATTAATTTTTTAAAAGGAGTAACCGGTAAAAAGTTAGTAGAAGGTTTTACTGGAAATCTTAAAACAGCTGCTAATAAAAAAGCTTTAGCAGCGGCTTCTAAACAATTTTTTTCAAATATATTCAAAGAGTTTGGAGAGGAAGAAGCTGAGTTTGTATTAGACAAGGCTAATAAAATGGCTTTTGGATTATCTCTTGGTGATTGGACAGATTTTGTTGGAGAACAAAAACAATTGTTTGCTGGCACTTTAATGTTATCGAGTGGCTTGGGGAGTGTGGGTGCTATTCGAACAAATAACGTTGTTAGAAAAGAATTTTATAATGGCATTGTAAATCAGCAACAAACTTTATTAAATAATCTTCAAACGCAGCAGTCTATAGCAAAAAGTGAAAATAATTTTAAAGCTGTAGAACAATTAGAAAAAGCTCAAATATTTGTTACCGATATTATAAGAGCTTCTAAAGTTTCTCCTGAAAACGTAACGGCTGATCAATTAGATTTAGTTGTAAAAAAACAAAAATTAATAAACGAAAAGAAAAATTTAGATAGTTCTTTTCATGGCCCAATTGATGAGCAAATTGCTGCAATAGATACTCAAATAGCTGAATCTAAAATAACCACAACTAAAGTAGAAGTTGGGGAAAAACTTAAAAAAGGTGTTGATGTCTTAGGTCAAAAATTAGGTTTTAAAGTTACAAGATTAAAAGATAATACAGAAACTGAAGAGTATTTAAATAAAATTAAGCCAGATAAAGATAATGTTAAAAGAGCAGGAAACTTTGGATTTTTTATACAAAAACCAGACGGCACTAAAGAAATAGTTATAAACGAAGACGCCAACAAAGAGGCTGGGGTTGTAACAACAGAAGCACACGAAGGCCTTCACTATATTTTATCTGAAACATTAAAAAGCAATCCTGAAGCTCAAAAGGCTTTTGGTAATGCTTTATTAAATGAATTAGCAAAAATAGATAAAGATCAAATAGCTAATAGTGAATTCAGGCAAAGGCTAACAAGTTATTTATTAGATCCAGAAATTTCTGAAAGTGATGCATTAGAAGAAGCTCTTACTCTTTTTTCTGAAGCAACATTAACAGGAGATATTGTTTATAATGAAAATATAATAACTAAAATTGGTGATTTTATAAGACAAACTTTTCAATCTATTGGATTAGAGCAAGTTGTATTTAACGAAGGAAAAGATGTTTTTAATTTTATAAAAGATTATAACAATTCTATTAAAAAAGGTAGAGCTGATAAGTTTATAACAGACATTGCTACAAAAGGAGCTGTTGGTAAATTAACTCAAGGCCAAGCAGTTAAACAAGCAGAAACAGTAATTAAAAAATCAAGATCTGAAAAAGCATCTAATAAAGTTCAAGAGCTATACGAACAGAAAGGTGTTAATGCAGCTGTAGAAATAATAGAGCAGTTTAAACCTATAACTAATAAAATAGTAGAGCAACGTAAAAATGCACCTGGCTTTGACAGGCAATTACTTACTGATGAAATTGAAACAGGGGTTGGCGGGATACTTGATTTAATACAAGCATATGATCCTGCATCTAACGTTCCTTTAGCCGCATATATTAATAAATTTTTACCCGTAAGAGCTATTACAGCATCGCGTAGAATATTAGACGAAGAGTTTACAGCTGATATTGCTGAATCTACTCAAGTAGCTACTGAAGCTGCGCCGGAAACAGAAGTTGAGGCTACACCTACTAAAGCTAAAAAGCAAGTTAAAAAAGAAACACTTAGCGAAGAAAATCAACAAGCGCTTAAAGATGTTATTGCAGATTTAGAATTAACAGAAGACCAGCTTACTTTCAAAGCATTACCTAATGCGGCGGTAGAAGTATTTGCAGAACAAATTGGTATACCTGCTAAAAAATTTAAAGGAGCCTCTAATTTTACTGGAGATGAATTAGGTAAAGTAATAAACTTTATTGAAGAGAACATAGATATAATTAGACAAGCATTACCCGAGGCAGCTGTATTAGAAGGCGCGGCCGTTAGTGAAGCTCTCATAGGAACAGCTACAGGTGTGCCAAATAATTTATTAAAAGATACTAATTTATATACTAGACTTTCAAGAGGCACTAAACTAGCGGGATTAATACCTTTTCAAAAAAATAAAGGTATTGATAACAGTTCAATTTTAAAAGCTATAGGCATTATTGAAGGTAAAAGAACTGCTGGACCTAGAGATAAACAAGCTCAAACCGCTAAAGGATTAATAAATGTACTTGCTAAATTTGCTACCAATCAAGAAGTGCGACAGCAAAAAGATTTAACTCCTCAGCAAAAAACTAATATTGAAACGGGCAAAGGAAGTAAAATATTATTTAGTAAGAAAATTTTACCAAAAGAAAGAAATAAAAGAAATAAAATTTTAATAAATGAATCTGCAAAAGCTTTTGAAGGCAATCCATCTTTTGATGAATATTTAAAGCGTATAAAACCTGTATTGCAAAATAACAAAGTTACTAAGGCTTTATCAGACTCAGCTAATAAATCTTTTAGAGGTAATATTTATGAATATTATGTTTGGGAGCGTCTTAATTCTTTAAATATAAATGGCTTAGAATTAATCCCCCCTGAATACGGAACGGGAACAGATATAAAAGCAACGTTTTTTGGCCAGCCTTTTGATTTAGAAGTAAAATTAAATCTACAAGATGCTTTTGGGGCACCTACAATTTATTTTAATTCAGAAAAAAATAAATGGAGTTTTGATGAATCAAATTTAGATAAAGAAATATTTGATATTGTTGAAAAAAATATTGATCAACAAAAAATAAACAATTTTTTAACTGAAATACAAAAATTAGGAGCTTATTCTCTTAATGAATCAGGTAATAAAAAAGAAAAAGTTGATTTTACTTTAAGAATTCCAGCTGAAAGCTATAAAGAAAATAAAAATAAATCTAAAACAGGAAAAATTGATAAACTTACAGCTTCTGTATATAAAAAAATAGCTGGAAAACAATTAAACAAAAAAGAAAGACAAAGTCTTAATAATGCTATAATTGAATATTATAACAAAAAAGGTATAAACTATATTGTTATTAATAATCAAATGTATTATTTAAAAGAAAACCCGCTCCAGCTACCTATAAATCAGCTTACAGGAGATGTGTATATTAAATTTAGAATTAAACCTGGAGGTAAAAAATCAAATAAAAAATTAGGTGATTTTTACAATTTAATGACCGCTGTTCAATTTGGAATGGACAAAGCCACATCTGAAGGTACCTCTTTGACTAAAGCTTTTCAAACAAAGCTCTCTAAATCTATATCTAAAGCTGAAATAAAAAATAATAAAGAACTACCAAAAAAGTTTCAATTGCCTAAGGGTAGCACTAATGAACAGGTATTAGCTAAAATGCAAGAGCTTGATGATAAAGCTAACGAAGCTAGAATTAAGTTTAGCAAATCTCAAGATTTAAATAAAGAGTTTAATGATATAATTGAATCTAGCACTAAAATTGAATCAATTAAAAGATTTTCTCCAGCCAAAGCTGCAGTAAGAGGAGCTAAAAAAGGGAAGTTTAATTTCTTTATTCCGCCAAGCGCAGAAGATTTTGAGGGGTTGTTATATAAAACATTGGGAAAAGGAAAGCTAGGTGATCAGCAAATGAAATGGTATAAGCAAAATTTATTTAATCCTTATGCTAGAGCTATGAACGAAATATCTTCTGCACGTGTAGCGGCATTTCAAGATTATGAAACACTTCAAAAAGATTTAGACATTATACCTAAAGATCTTAAAAAGAAAAGTGTTGATGAATATAATAAAGAACAAGCTGTAAGAGTATATATTTGGGATCAACAAGGTGAAGACATACCTGGATTATTTCAAACAGATCAAAAAGATTTAGTTAAATATGTTAATAACGATCCAGAGCTTAGATTATTTGCTGAACAACTTATAGCTATTCAAAAAAATGACAAGTATACCCCACCTAAAGAAGGTTGGTTAGTTGGTGATATTACAACAGATATATTAGATGGAATTAATTCTATTAAAAGAAAAAAGTATTTAGAGCAATGGCAAGCTAATGTTGATGAAATTTTTTCAGAAACTAATTTAAATAAGCTTGAAGCTGCTTTTGGTAAACCATATAGAAAGGCTTTAGAAGGTACTTTAAAAAGAATGAGAACTGGACGAAACAGATCTTTTGCAACTGATTCCTTAGCTGAAAGAGTAACTAATTGGTTAAACAATTCGGTAGGAGCTATTATGTTTTTTAATTCAAGATCTGCGGTTTTACAATTACTTTCAACTATTAACTTTATTAACTGGAACGATAATAATATTTATAAAGCTGGTAAAGCTTTTGCAAATCAACCTCAATATTGGAAAGATTTTAAGTTTTTGTTTAATTCGGACTTTTTAAAAGAAAGACGAGGCGGTTTAAGGTTTAATGTTGCAGAATCTGAAATAGCTGATGCAGCAAAGAAAAATGGTGCAAAAGGAGTAATAAGCAAAATATTGCAAGCTGGATTTCTTCCTACACAAATGGCAGATAGTTTTGCTATTGCTTCTGGGGGTGCTACGTTTTACAGAAATAGATACAACACTTATATAAAACAAGGGTTAACTGAAGCTGAAGCTAAAGAACAAGCATTTTCAGATTTTAGAGAAACAGCAGAAACAGCACAACAGTCCAGCAGACCGGATAAAATAAGCCAGCAGCAAGCGGGGCCATTAGGACGCACTATATTAGCTTTTGCAAATACCCCAGCTCAATATGCTAGATTAACAAAAAAAGCTGCCAGCGATCTTGTAAACAGGCGTGGCGACGATAAAACAAATTTATCTAAACTACTTTATTACGGATTTGTGCAGAATTTAATTTTTAATGCCCTTCAGCAAGCGGTTTTTGCTTTAGCATTTGGCGATAGTGAAGAAGAAGAAAAAGCAAGAGAAAAAAAATATATAAGTGTTGCTAATGGAATGGCTGACGGTATACTTAGAGGAATAGGTGTGCAGGGTGCTATAATTTCTACTTTAAAAAATACTATTATAAAAATTATTCAAGAATCAGAAAAAGATGATCCTGAGTATAGTGAAAAAACTATAATAGAATTATTAGGGGTTTCGCCACCTATTCAATCAAAAGTGAAAAAAGTTGTACAAGCAGCCAATGCTTACGAATGGAATAAAAAAGAAATGATTGAAAAAGGATTTAGTTTAGATAACCCTGCATATATGGCCAGTGCAAATGTTATATCTGCCGCTACTAATGTCCCTTTAGATAGAGCTGTTAAAAAAGTAAATAATATTACTGCAGCTACAAGAGCAGACATAACTCAATTAGAGCGCATGATGCTTATAGGCGGTTGGTCAGATTGGGAATTAAATATACAAAAACCTAAAGCTAAAAAGAAAAAGAAAAAGAAATTTATATTTAAAAGAAGCAAAGTAATAAGATAAAAGATGGGAAAAATAAGTGGACCGTGTAAAGCGGCAGCAAAAAGAAAATTTAAAGTATGGCCTTCCGCTTATGCTTCAGGATGGGGCGTAAGATGTACTCGCGCAGGAGGGCCAAGTAAAATGGGTAAATCTAAAAAATAAAACAATGGCTAAAGAAAAAAGTGACATCGAAATTAACCCTAAAAACAAAGGTAAATTTACAAGTTGGGTGAAAAGGAATATGCCAGGCAAATCTGTTTGTACTGCTGCATCAACTGTAATGAAAAATAAAGATAAATATGATGCTAAAATTGTAAAGCAAGCTAACTTTGCTAAAAATTTTGCATGTAAAAAATAATCAATGAGCTTATTTGAAAATTTTAATTTAACAGAATTAAGTTTTAGAAAGCCTCCGGCTAATAATTCTTTAACAACATTTAAAGAGTTAAAAGAATTAAAAAACTTAAAATCAGATCCAAGCTTTGTTAAAAATAAAGATGAGGTTGTAGAAAATTTTCAATTAATTACAGAAAAAGGAAATGAAATGTTCCCTAGTGAAGAGATAACAAATTTATTAAATGAATCTGCTGAAGTTATTATAAGTTTAAAAAATCATTTTAATAGACCTAGACCAAATCAATTAGCTAAGGTTTTAGGAGTAGATATGGAAATAGTAGATTTAAAAAGTGCAAAAACACCTTCGTATCCATCAGGTCATTCTGCACAAGCTAAATTGTTAGCTAATGTTTTAAGTGATAAATATCCTAAATTAAGATATGAATATCAAAAAGAGGCTGACGATATATCAGACAGCAGAAATATAGGTGGACTTCACTTTAAAACCGATAGTGATTTTGGAAAAGAATTGGGAGAAAGAATGTATGAACATTTAAAAGATAATAGATATGGGTTATAGTCAAAGCAATTCCCCATTTTTAAAACAAAAAGGCGGGGGAACTACCAAAGCTTGTTTACCTTTAAGCAAAATTAAGAGTATGAGCAAAGCTGAGCGTGATAAAGTTATTCGTGCAAAGCGTAAAGCAGGTAAAGCTGGTAAATATAAAAGAGATTCTAAAACAAATGTAAAAGGCGCTAGCAAACCGGGCAATACTTTAAGAGATTGGTTTGAAAAAGAAGACTGGAGGCAAGTAGCTAATCCTAGTAAAAAATGTGGTGAGAAATGAAATATTTTACAGATAAGGCGGATTTTAAAGGCAATATGGATAAAATGGATCCTAAGATCTTATCTATGTTAGACGAGCTTCGGGAAGAATATGGTAACCCTATTATAATTAATTCGTCATATCGTTCGCCTAGTCATGCTGTAGAAATAGTTAAAAGCAAACCTGGAGAACACACCTACGGGGCTGCAGTAGATATAAAATGCACTGGTGGAACAAATACTTTTAATTTAGTTAGCGCTGCTATTAAAGTAGGTTTTAAAAGAATAGGTATTTCACGTAAAAGTAATTTTGTTCATTTAGGTATTGGTTATCCAGATGCACCGTCTCCGACTATTTGGACTTACTAACCATCACAACTTAAACATTCTGGATCCATAGCTTTTGCCGCAATATCTCCTCTTAAAACTGATTCAGTTCTAGTGTAATATAATGTTTTAATGCCTCTTTTCCACGCTTCTAAATGCACCTGATTAAGCCATCTTGGCGGTGCTTCAGATGGAAATGCTAAATTTAAACTAACTGATTGATCAATATAATCTTGTCGTATGCCGGCTTGTCTTATTAATTCTAATTGATTTATTTCTTTAAATGTTTTAAACACATTTTTAACTTCTTCTCCTTCTGTTTGCGTTAATCTTCCGCTGTGATCATAATACCATCCCTCTAGTTGTTTAATTCCTTGAATTGATCCTCCATCTTCCAAAATTTTATCCCAAGTTTCTTTATTATCAATTCCTACTTTTCTTAATACTTTTTTAAGTTCTTTATTTTTTCTAATAAAAGTGCCTTTAGCAGATTGTTCTGTAAATACGTTTGCGGCCCATGGCTCTATACCGGGAGAAACATTACCTGCTAATTTACTGTTTGATACCGTAGGAGCTACAGCGCGTAGATGTGTATTACGCATACCTGTACCACTACACCACAAAGGCTCGCCGTAAGTTTCAGCTAATGCTCTAGATGCCCTTTCTGTTTCTAATTTTAATTTTGAAAAAATTTCGCGGGTTTTGAATTGAGCTAATAAGCTTTCGAAAGAAATTCCGCTTTTTTGCAACAGGCTGTGCCACCCAAGGACACCAAGTCCAAGCGCCCTCCCTTTTTCCGCACTGCGAACAGAGTTCTCGAATCCCTTCATATTCTTTGCCTTCTGGATAAATTCTTCTAGCACACCGTCCAGGAACCAAGTTGCGTCGTATATTAGGTTTGTGTTCTTCCATTCATCGTATTTATCTAAATTAACCGATGATAAACAACAAACAAAACTATGGCTTTCATCTGTATGCAAAACTATTTCGCTACAAATATTAGTCATATGCACTTTTAAACTATTTTTTTTGTACGCTTCAGGATTATTTTTATTAGTATTACCTTTAAACAAGATATAAGGTTCCCCTGTTGCTTTTCTTTTTTGTATAAGTTTTGCCCACTTTTGTCGAGCTGTAGAATCTCCTTGCTCTAATCTGCGCATAAATTTATCTCCTACAACGGCACATTGGTGTAAATTAAGAGACTGACGATTTACATCACCTTTAGGTTCTCTAATTTCTAACCACTCTAAAAAGTCTTCATGCTCAATATTAATATTTACACTGGCCGCCCCTCTTCTTACTGATCCTTGGTTAGTTGCTAATATAGTTGAATCATATATTTTACAAAAAGGTACAACTCCGTCGGAAGTCCCGTTGTTGGTTATTCTAGCTCCTGCAGGTCTAATCATATTAATACCTATGCCAACTCCCCCGCCGTGCTTAGCTAGCAACATCATTTCTAAATTTTTAGTACCAATATCATTAACACTATCTGCAACATCAATACCAAAACAACTAATAGGTAAACCTCTGTCAGAGCCCGTGTTAGATAACACAGGGGAAGCTAAACACAACCATCCTTTCCATATATAATCAAAAAACTTATCTGCCAACTCAGGCTTATACAAACGCTTAGCTACAGTTTTAGCTACCCTCACATAAGCGTCTTTAGGTGATTCTCCATTAATCAAATAACCACCAGTAATAGTTTTTTTATAAACCTCAGTTTCTCCCCATACGGGATAGTCTATACCCTTTACCCAATTAGTGTTCCACATTAATATATTCTTACATATTTAATTATTAAATTTTCATCGCCGCTAAATTTTGCAGTCATTAAGTTTTCATGTATTAAATTATATTTAACTTTTACTTTATGATTATTATTAGGGTTATAAACATGAGATACTAAACTATCATTACTTAAAGTTAAAAGTGTTTCATTTATTTTATCATCATTTAAAAAACTAAATGAAAAAATTGATGCGTCATCAAGATCTTCATTAATAGTAATTGCTGTTAAATAATCAGTTCCAAGACTTGCCCAAATTCCTTCAAAGTCTTGTATTTGCCCATACATTGAGCTTGATAAAAGAGTCAATAATATTACTAATTTTTTCATAAGATTAAATTTAAATTTCTAATTTTTTTTCAGTTTTACTTTTTTCATTTTCTTTTTTTAATTCCTCCAACGCTTTGTCATAACCTGGTAAAAGTTTAATTAAAGCATGATTACCCATAGTTAGGGTCCGTAAATGAGTTGCCTCATCTATTAATTGCTGTAACACATTTGTGGCTGCAGCCATTCTTTTTTCTAAATTATCTAGTCTACTTTGTTTTTGAGATTTCATATGATTTTATTTTATAAAACATAACTAATACAATTCTTTCTTTATCAAACTCTTGAGGATATTTACTATGGAAATAATTACAAGGATATGACAATAACCTATTTTCTTTAGCCCCGATTATTGTTTTTAATTTCCAATTAGATATATTATTTGCGTCCTCATTTAATAATTTATTAAATTCTTTAGGGGAAACATTATTATAAGTATCACCTAAATCTTTATGTTCCCAAAATGCTGTTCCATTCAATTCTTCCTCGTTGTTTGACATATAAAGTACAACGGCTCTATCAGGTTGTTGATTTTCAATTATAGCGTCATTATGTATACGCCAATCATTGTCTTGATCTTTCTTAGCTTGTCTAAAAAAACATAAAATATTATCAATTTGTTTTTTTTCTATTATGCTAAGCTTAATGCTAATATAATCAATTAATCCTTCTGGTGGTTCCATAACCCAAAAAGATTTATTAACCGTTTTAACTTCTTTAAAATTATTTAAATAAGATTTTAAAGACAAAAATAAAGTTTTATCTAAAAAATTATCAATTATATATATCATTCATAAATCTTTTATTTTTTGCCACAGCCAAGCTTTTTCTGATTTAGGTTTACATATAACCATGTTGGCATAACCTACATAGTAGCATAAATCATACGTGTCAGATATATCAGATCTAAAAATTCTTAATTCATTTTCTACAAATTTAATACTACCTTTTGCTAATGGGATTTTTTTCTTTGTTCCTTTATCTACTTCATATCTTAAAAAAGTATTATCATAAGCTATTTCTACATATTCTCCTTCAAAGTTGGCCCATAATCCATAAATTTCATTATTTTGAGCACACACATGGGCGCTCATCATTAAAAAATATAAAAAAATTAACATTCCAAATAAATATTTCATATTATTTTATTTTATTTACCAAATATCTTCAAAATCTTCTCCTTCATTCGCTTTAGAATAATCTGTAGGACGAACAGCAAAAAAATCAGTATGAGTATGCCCTCCAGTGAGATGGTAGAACCAATCAAGGTTGCTGGCCGCAACTTCGTCAAATTCAAAGTCCCTCCGCCTGTTGCTGTAACCGAGTTCTTCAATTTTTTCGTTGAGACGTTTTCTAATAAATTGTTTGAGGTCGTAAGCTTTAAGATTTTCAATGTCTCCTTGCTCGAACATTTTATCAATATAGTTTTCTTCTGCTGCAAGCATTGCTTTTGCGGCGACAATAACATCATTATAACAATCATTTAATAGTTCAGGATTTTCTTTACACATATGTCTAAACAATTGACAACCCATTTTAGAATGTAACGATTCATCTCTCACACTCCATTTCATTTGTTGGCCTATACCTTTCAATAAATTTCTTAATTGAAAAGAATACAATACAGCAAAAGCAGAATAAAGACTAACTCCTTCAGCAAAAGCAGAAAAAACAGCCAAGGACTTTGCGATACCAACCAAGTTAGTTCCTTCATAAGTGACGAGGTTGTCAAATCTTTCCATAGTTGCTTCATCTTGTAAAAATGCTTCAAAGTTTTCAAGTCCTAATGTTTCGTTTAAATATGAATAAGCAACTGCATGTATTGTTTCTTGCGAACCAAACATCATTGCCATTTGTTGTATTTCATGTTTAGGGAACCAGCTAACCACTTTTTGAGTCCAATAATCAGATACCGCACATTCTGTTTGCGCAAATCCCAAAAGTATATTCCCAACCAAATTCTTTTCCCCATTGGTGAGTTTTTCGTTCCAGTCTTTAACATCACCTGACATCGGAATCTCTGTGTGAAGCCAAAAAGCTTGAGCTTGTTTAAGCCAGCCCTCGGTGTAGTATTCCGGATATTCAAAAGGTTTATAAGCAATTCTTTCATCAAATAATCCCATATATTATTTATCTATAGTTAAACAAATGTCTACAAACGGAATGTAAATTACATGCTCGTTATAATCTTTATTTAGATATGATCTCATTCCGAACAATACTCCAGGATAAAATCCTAAAGTTAGTTCCCAGCCTTTATCTTCCCTGCCCTCTGTATTTTTTAACATAATTTTTACTATTTTTTAAAATTGAAGATTTACTTTTTGCGTGTATTCCAGGTCGCTTTACTCTATTTTTTAATTTGTAATTATTTGATATTATTTTTGCCATAGCATTTAATATTGTGTACTTCGTGTAATTCTATTAATTCTTTATATAAAAGCCTTCCTCTTGTTTCTATACTCCACTTTATAAATTTATCAATTTGGCGTGAAGCATATCTAATGCGAGCTACTTTTTTCGACTTTGCAGGATCAGTTCTATCGTTCTGTCGCATTCTTTTTGATTTTGTGGTTTATATAATGTATAATTAGGAAATTGATTCATTACAAGTTGTTTAAATAGCTTCCATCGCATAGGAAATGATTCATTCGCTCTTCCTTTAGTTTCAATTATAAATGTATCACCTATAAAATCTGGTGTATATTTAATTGGAAGAATTCTTTTACAACCTCTATTTTTGTATTCACCTTTACCGTTAGACTGTCTTTCGTATACTTCGTTTTCAAAATGAAAACCGTTTAACAATACAAACGTTTCTCCTTCATATTTTGCTTTAATTTTAGCTTTTTTTAAGCCCATATACATGTATCTTTCTAAGCCTGAAGCAAAATTAATTCCATCATAAGAAACTTTTTTAGATACGACCGGTCCTCTTTTTCTTTTATATGTACGCCTTCTAGTCGTTTTCATATTTTTTTAGCAAAGCTTCTTGTAATTCTTCTGAAGCTGATTCTTTTAGTTTTTGAAGATACAAAGTAGCATCCATTAATTCTTCTTGTAAATGATTAATCCATGCAAAAATATCCGAATGGTCATCTTGTAAAGTTACTTTATATTTTTTAAAACCAACGTCTGATCTATCAACAAATTTATTTACAACTCGTTCAACAACAGGATCTCTAAAATTAATTTCTTTTTTACTCATCTTTAATAAATGTTCCGTTAATCATTCTACCAGTTCTATTAGATATTTCATCATAAGCAGACTGAACACAAGTTTCAATATCGGTACCGACGAGATGGGCAAGATTAGTAAGAACAACAACGCTATCACCAATAGCATCAACAATATCTTCTTTATTATTTTTAAGTAAGGCTTGTGATAATTCTCCAGATTCTTCATATAATTTAATTAATTGAGTTTTAGTATCTCCTTTTTCGTATAATCCTCTTTGTTCAGCCCAGCTTCTAATATTATTAAATATTTCTAATTGCTCTACCAAGGGAACTAAATTATTATCAGGATTTAAAAAAGCTTCATAATATGCTTTATTATAAATATAGCTGCGCTTTTCATTGTACATAGATTTTTTGCAATTTAATAAAATCCAATTAATAGTTTCTATATTAAGTTCAAATTCACCATGAGATGTTTCCCACACTAAATTTATATTATCCATTAACCAATTATTAAGCTGCAATTTAGGCACAGGAAAAGTTGTAGTTTGCTCTGTAACGTTTATATTCATTTTATTTAATTTAGTTAAATTATTATATTTTTGCCTATCTACTTTATATCCATAATATTTTTGAAGCTCTATTTCCCGGTCTGATATATAATTTATATCATCACTAGAATCAAGAACTTCATATTCTTCTGGCTTATATCCTTGAACAGCCGTTACACGTTTATTAAGATTACGCGTAACTCCTATTTTTTTACCCGGTATATGATAAATAAAAAACATATTTTATGTTGCTAAGGGAGCTTTAATAAACCCACAAGGATTATAATTTAATAAAGAAATATCTTTATGAGTAGGTATACTAACCTCTGGGTCTAAAGATAGCCCTTTTTTTAATTCAACAGTAGGAAGTATCCGGTCTTTTCTATTTAAATATTCCTGTGCCTGCTCTATATGATTATTATACAAATGACAATCTCCTAAAAAACAAATTAACTCACCTGGCTGATAATCAAAGCCTTTAGCAAGCATTAACAATAATAACCCATACATAGCTAAATCATACGGTAATCCTAAAAAAACATCAACAGATCTTTGTGTCCAAGATAAACTTAACTTATTATTATTTATATAAACTTGGAAGCCATGATGACAAGGAGGCAATGCCATATCATCAAGATCAACGGGATTCCATAAGCTTGCCACAATGCGCCTCGAGCTCGGGTTTTGTTCAATTTGCTGGAGTACATTTTTAAGCTGATCAACACCGTTAAAATTCCTAAGCTGCTTACCATAAACAGGCCCAAGAGTGTTGTCAGTTCTATTTGATTTTTTATAATTATCATCCCAATAAGTAACGCCGTGATGATGAAGGTAGTACATATCAGTACGCCCTTGTAATATCCATAGTAATTCCGTAATTGCATGATTAAAATATATTTTTTTTGCTGTTAATAACGGGAACCCCGTAGCCATATTATGTCTAAGTACTCTGCCGAAGACAGCTCTCGTCCCAATTCCAGTTCGATCCTCCTTTTGTCCTCCTCCATTAAGTATTCCTGATAGTATTCCTCTGTATTCATCTTGTATGTTTATCATAATAATATTTTCTCGCTTTATTTATTGCCGGCCAAATTTCTTTGTCATCATAAGAAATCGGTGATAAATGCACTTTTTCTTTTTTACTATATGGTCCTAATCTAATTTCAACCCTCCATTCAGAAGGATATAATCCTTGCTCTGTAGGCGCAGGTGATATTCTAATATTTTTTTTAATACAATAATTAAACCATTTTTGCTCATCATTTGATAAGGGACTTGCGTATTTGCATATTCCTTTATATGATTTTTTTTTAACTAATCCGCTTCCCATGGCATTGCTTCATTAGTTATGCTTTCAGGATAAATAGGTATAAAACTACCAGATTTATATTCCCATCTGAAATGAGCTTCTGCTCCGTTTTCACCTAAATTTTGAAATTTTACTTTAAGCACTTTGGCTTTAACAGTTTTATTATCATAATCGCGGTGAACCAATAAACCGTGATAAGAAGCATCATACCACTCACCACCGCCTTTAATATTGTACATAGTCGGCTCTTCAATTTTTCCATCTTTATCTTTATACATTTTTGTAGGGTGTGCAACAACAATAACTAATACATCATGCTTTTTTGCAAAAATTTCTATTTTAGTTAAATACTCCATTGTGTATCTATTAACGTCTTCTGTTTTGCAATCTACATCTCTAATTTTATTAAAAGGATCTATAACTAAACATTTAATTCCTTTTCGTTTAACTAATTCAGCACCTTTTTTTAAAACAGATTCTAAAGTATATCGCTCCATATCTATAAAAAAGAAATTGTTATCTACATGCTCAGCTATTGTATTCCATTTATTACTACCAATATCAGATTTAACGGGCATACCTTGCCAAGTTTTTCTCATTAATTTATGAGCGTGTAAAAAAGTAGGTGCATTTTCAGGCGAAGCAAATGCAGTTTTCCATTCATAATTTAAGTTATATCCAATAACCATTTGATCCACGAAATCAGATTTACCACTGCTGGGTATACCAGTAACAGTAATAAACTGACCAGTATAAGTGCTGAAAATATTGTCAAAATTTTCGAGCCCAATTTGATAGCCTTTTTTAAACCCATTTTCCACAAAATCCGTAATTTCCCCTTCAATGTCTTTGAACGTTGTAACGTTTTCCAATGGTACTGCTTTCGACTGCTTAACCAATTTGGATAATTCTTCTTTTCCATATTTTAATAAGTATTCGTTTGCATCTTTACAATCATTAAAGTCTATAATAAAACAAACCTCTGCCCCAAGTCTTCTTATTAGTTCTTGTTGCAGGGCTTGTCCAGCTTCATCTTTATCAACCGCTAAAATTATTTTATTTTTATTTTCAAAATAATCAATACAGTTATCTAAGTAATCTAAATTGTTGCTATTTAAAGTGGCTCCATTTGGTACAGATACCACATTATGTATGCCTGCTTCATGAAAAGATAAAACATCCATTTCGCCTTCCACAATAATGCATTCATCATAATTAGTAATACTATTAATATTATAAAATACTTTTTCGGCCCCTTTAAATAGTTTAAAGTTTTTTCTAGCATCTCTATATTTTATGTTAATTAATTCATTAGCTATAAAATAATTGAATTTAATTGTATTTTCGTTTTTATTTGTTTGTGGCATCCATTCGGTTCCCTCAGAAACTTTTAAAGCTTTTAAAGTATTAATAGATATACCACGTGTAATAAACCATTTTTCAATTTTTGTACTTTCAATTGGGGCAAAACTTTCATTTAAAGGTCTAATATATTCCTTTAAACTATTACCTTTTCTTTTGTAAGTATGTAATTGAAAAGTAGTGTCACAGTTGTGACAAGTGCCAAGCCCTGTACCCCAGTCATAAGAAGCACACTTAAGTTTTTGCTTTTGAGCTTTTCTTTCAGATGAACACAGAGGACATATCCCCTGTGCTTTTCCTTCTTCAAGATCATATTGGTTAAATGCATCAATTGCAAAACCATTTATTTCCTGAGTATTTATTTGCATTTATTCTTCTGTTATTATAATATTATAGTCTTCGTCTTGTTCTACGTAAATCCATTGTTCTTTAATAACGTCATATATTTTTCTAAAAGGGTAAGTCATCTGGAACAGGTTCTGGTTTGGGTGCGCTTGGCGCTAATGCTATATTGTCTTTAGGAGTGGGTTTAACTATATTATCATTAGCCCATACGACTGTTACATTGCCTAAAAAAACTTTGTCAACTTTTGAATCTCTTTCTTCTTTTGATTGTTGAACTATAACAGGACCGTTATTTCCAAATTGATCCAATTCATCATTTATAGTAACAGTAATTGGTAAATACTTACCTTTTTTACCATCAATAATTTTGTCTTTTGGAATTTTTGTAAGATTAATACTTGTGTTTAAAATAGTTGCCATATATAAAATTTAAAGTGTTTCATTAATAAAAAATTGTGCAGGATCAAAATTAGGTGTATTATAATGCAAATCAAACATTTCACATGCTTTAATTACCTTCTCTTCTCCTTTTTGTAAAAACTTTTCAGAACAATCACATACTTTTATTTTGTGTGTGTTTTTATCCATAGCAATAAATACCATTTCAAATCCAAAAAGTTTATTATAAATGTAAGCCTGGCTGTCATAATTAAATTTTGATGCACTAAACCGAAAGTTGTCAAGATTTGTTGTAGTTTTTAAATCAACAACTAGGTGCTCATCGTAATTTAATATATCAGCTTTGGCTTTCCATTTAACATCATTAATAAGACCCATCGCAGGCTCTTCATAAATCATGTTAGTTCCAGTTATTAAACTTTCTATAAATTTATTTTTTAATAACTTTTCTGTCATTGCGTTTACCATATCAGCTTCTTGTTCTAATAAACACATTTCACCTCCTGAAATTTCCTTGTAGTGTTTAGTATTTCTACTAGAGCTTTCAACAATTTTAAAAGTTTTAACTTTTTCTGGCTCAAGAATAATAGTGTGAAAATATCCTCCGATTAGCATTGCTGGAGTTTTTTCAATTGGCTTATATAAATTTTCAGGAGCAGACAACAAAGTTTTAATATTTGAATTGCTTAAATATTGTTGGCCAAACTTGCCATAATAATGTTCGTCTTCTCTAAGCTTGTCTACTATATCTCTATGATCCATTAAAGTGTACTTAATTCCTGTTCTATTTCAGGTGTTAAAGTGTATTTTCTTTTAATTTTTTCAAGTGATCCACCTTTTTTAAGATATTCTTTAGCTTCAGGCACCCAATTGTTGTCTGTTTTTGTTGTAGCATCTGCATCTGCAGTATCATCAATTAAAAACAAATTACCTAGAGCATATTTTTTAGCATAAGAACTTGCTGTACCATATCTCTGCGGCATAGCTTGACCTTTAAACATAACGTCTACTCCAACAACAGCTGTTGCTGAAAGTTCAGTAAGTTTATCTCGGATAGTAGCTGTTGATTGAATAACAGGTGGGTCATTAGAAATGAATTCTTCAGTAGTAGTTACAGTTACATCTAACTTTAATAAGAAAGGCTTTAAAGCTTCTAAGATGTCTTCGGCTGATCTATAGTAATAGTTGCCGAATTTGTTGTAGCGACTTTTTTTCGCTTTCAACTTGGTTTGAATGGTTGCTAATTTTTGCGTTAATTCCATAAAAAAAAATTAGGTTGGTTATATAATATAATTACGCATCTCGTGTATTTTTTACACGGAATCATCTAATTAACTTACAGATAATCAAGCACTTGCGAGCTATCTACATTATCAATTAGTTTTTGTATCGCCGCTTTTTTAATTTCAGATATTCTTACATAAGAGCTAGGGCCTTCTATTCCTATTCTCTTTGCGATGTCATTAGCGGAATGCTTATCGCAATCTAATCCGTAAGATAAGCGTAAAACTTCATATTCTTTAGGATTTAAGTTCTTTTTTAATAAACTTTTTAAATAAACATTTAAAAAACCTAAATTATAAGGTTCAGATTGATCAGGAACTTTGTCAAAGTAGCCGTCACCATCTTCAATTTGTTCATCAATGCTTAAAAATATACTATTAAAAAAAATTTCTACTATTTTTTTATTTTTAGGATTTTGTCGCATTTCGTTTAATTTGTGCTCTGGAATGCGAATGTGTCCTCTTGTTATATCTATTGCTCTTCGTATTGCTCCCTTAATTCTTTTAGAAAAAAACGATTTTATTGTTTTTTCAGGATCTAAAGATTCAAATATTAAGCTCATATCAACTTTATCAACAGCAGCTATTAAACCTTTACTACCTTCTTGAATTAAATCGGTAATATCTAGTACGCCTGATGCTTGCTGTGTTGTTGCAAATTTATGTGCCATATTTTCTACAAGAGGTAAAAATTTTATGATAAGCTCATCTCTAGTGTAAAGATCATACGTTCTTTTGTCTGCTGGCATAGATTTTTCTAAGTCTAATTTATACCGAACGTAATTACTTACATTATATTTTTTCATGTGCTATATCATACTATTCAATAAATCTTTTTTTGTTTTTATTTCGTTATCTAAACTTCTATATACCGTTCTAGTTGAACAACCAAGTGCTTCAGCAATGGTTTGAACTGTTATACACATATGTATATTGTGTATAGCATTCATGCATTCATATATACTTTCTTTCGTTGCTATTTTTTTTCTGCCTATTAATTTTCCTACTATACTTAATTTTTCTGATCTTGTTAATCCTGTCATATCATTAAATATAATTTTGCGCAATTTATTTTTTGGGGCACGCTCCAAATCTATTTTGTATATGTCATCAATTATATTATGTAATATGTCTGATGATATTTCAAAGGTAACAAAATTATTTTTCTTCAATGCAATGTGCTTACATAAATTTGTAAACGCCCGCTTAGATAGCTCTTGATTTAAATATAACAATACAATCATATGCCACCTTAACGATTTAAATGTATTAATCTTGGCTTTACTTCTAAACAACTCATAACATTGATGAGTGCCTTCTTTATAAAATCTACCCCACTTAAATATTTCGCTTGGTATATCGGTTATAGGATCTCTGCGATATATGATTCGATTTTTATTTAAGTAATTCATATTGCGTGACATTAGCCTGTTACTTATATATTTTAATTACCTTTTGTCGCATTACATATTTAACAGCCTAAGTCGTTGACTATATTTTTTTATTAATTCACATTTGTGTTTTAATATTTGTACAGGAATTTTACCAGTTTTATTATAAGTTAATACTTCATCTATTATTTCTTGTCTTAATAAATATATACTATCCCATAAAAAATCTTTATGATCTTTAGTTCTGTTAACCCATATAACAATTTGTTTATTACCTATTTTAATTTTCATACCAATTTAATATAATATTTATTGAGATTAAGATATTAGTAATGATAGCTTGAGAAATTAATATTGTTCTAACTATCGCTACTGAGTCTGCATTTGCATCTGCTTTTTCTCCTAAAGCTTTTGCCCATATGCGCCAAATATTTTTCACAAGTTTTGAACTTTAATTATAATTTTATCCATACGATTTTTAACTATCATAGCTTTTTCATATTCTTCGTCTTCCTCGTATCTATCAAGTAACTGTTTAAGTCTACCGAATTCATCCATTAAAACTGCAAATTCAACGCCACCAAATTGATCTAATTTTTTTTCCTCATCAAGGGCTTTAGCATATATTTTCTTAGCAATCATATTAGCTAGTTTCTCCATTTCCGAGTTTGTCATTATCTAATTCAATTAATTTGTAAATATAACTTAAAACTTTTAAATCTAATTTTTGATGTTCAATTAATCCTATCTGTTGTTCTTCATCTATAAATGGTCTGTACGATTTAGTTTTTAATTGTTGCCTTAAATCTTCTAAATGTATTTGGCTCATTTGAATCTTACTCCAAATTTTATTATTAGCTCTCTCTTTTATCGTTATAGTTTTCATTTTTATCGTTAGCTATTAGGTTAAGTTTATTTTTTAAAGAGCTATGATATTTATTTCCCATGCGCTCAAGCATATCAATACATTCTTTTGTATAACTATATAACTTCCTGTTTTGCAATAGTTTAACTCTGTATTTATTTTTATAATAATTATTAGGATCTCTCTGTTTCATTTCTAATGTGATTTTATTTTTAATATGTTTTTTTAAATCTAAATATATATTAAAGTAATCTTTTTCCCAAAAGTTATCAATAATATTATCGAAAGTTTTAAGGCCGTGTATAACTGTTGCGTGATCTTTATTAACTTCCTGGCCAATTGCATGAAGAGGCTCTTTAGTAAACTCTTTAGCAAGCTTATAATATATAGCTCTTTTATATACCAAATTTCTTTCGCGCGATTTAGTATCTATAAAAGTATTAAATCTATATTGTACTGCATTTTTAATAACTGTCAAGTTCATTTTTGTTTATTCTTTTATGTGAATTAATAGCTGGTTGTTTCCAAACATATCCAAGAATAGGATTTATATTGTGATTCCACCAGTCCCAAGGCATTTCTTTTTTTTTATTTGTATCTTCCATATTTATTCTGTAAGTGAATGAGCAATTTTAAGAAGCTTTAAAGTGTCATTACTTTCAGCTTCAGTACGCCAAGAATCTTTTTCTTTGACTTCTAGTTTCCATTGGCCTATAGTAAAGCTACCTTTAATCTGCCAGTCTTGTATAATTCTTTTCATTATACTATTTCTAAATTAAGTTCTCGGGCCACATAATTAATATGCTTAGACGTTGTTGGACTTGATGTCATGCCATTAACACGCCATTTTAGTTTATATAGTTTACCATCTTTAATTTCAGCAACGTGTGTATCATATGAATATATGTCATTACCAATTTGTCTTAAGTTTACTTTGTATCTATCAAATGTTTTCATAGTCTTTCAAATGTTAAGGATTTAATATGTTTGTTTATAAATTTGCCAATTGATTCTGCATTGCGCATACCTTCAAACACAAACGGTTCAACGCTTTTATAAAGGTATTGGCGATCGTTAATAAATGTAAGGGTTAACTCATTGGTTTTATAATTATATTCAGCCAGTTTAATTGCGGCGGAGTTAACATTGATTTTATCTTTAATTAATTTTGTCATATGTATATATATTATGTGTATAGCATTTTATTTATTCTTGTGTAGCTAAGTCTGCATTACTATTAATCCAGTCTTCAACCTCGTAATCAGGTAGATAAGTTTCTATATCAGCAATCCATACTGTAGCACCTGCGTGCAATGCTGTTATTCTATCTAGTATAACATCAACGCTTGGCTCATAGTAAAATACATCTGTATCAAATTGTATGTTGCTTGCGTCTTCAGTAATAACATGAAGCGTATAATTGTCAGCTGTTTCATATTCACCAATCTCTAAGTCATAGCAATGGCCATTATAGTTTTCAATAATTTGGATGTTCAGCATCTCTTGTAGTTTTTCAATTGTTGTCATAGTATTTAATTTAAGTTATTTAATAAAACCTAACCGGCAATAGAGTTGGTATTCGTCCATCGTTGTTGCCAGCTTTGGCTTTGTTGTTATTCATATATATTATCATTTAGTCTCCGTGTTTTCTTTGTGAAGTTCTAGGAGCATCTCAAGTGCTTGTTTAATTATATAATTTAAACAGTCATTGTATTCATCTCCTTCAAGATCATCAACGTCTGTGTTATGAACTGTCCAAGCAAGTTGAGCTTGTAAGAAATCATAATAAGTTTTTAAATCTTGCTCAGCAAATGTATCTAACAAATGCTCTGGGATTGGTGTTGCTTTCATATTATCCTGCTATGCCAAATGTGGCGTTGTTAAATCCTCCTTTGATGATACCCTCGCTTATTATCATGGCAAGGCCAAATAATATTATGGATAGGTTAATGACAACGACTGTGCCAAATGCGATCGTTATTAGTTTGGTGTGTGTAAATTTTCTCATAATTTAAAATGGTTTTTAATTGTTTCAATACTTGCTCGGTTAAAGCCTCTTACTCTATCTCTATAAGCTGGGTCAGTACAGAATTTTTTCATTGCTCTTGAGCTTGTACATTCACCATACTTTTGTTCGAACTGTGCTATTTGTAATAGCTTAGCTTCAAAATCTTTTTGTGTTAACTGTTTCATATTAATCAATTATTAATTCTTCATCTTGAAATAATGCACCTTCAAAACAGTTGGAGCATCTACCTAAGTTATCTGCATCAACTGGGCCAAGCGACGGAGCCCAGCAACAGTTTGACATTTTGTAATTTGTTTTAATCATATTGTTAATTTATTATATTATCAATCAACTATCGTATTAGTTTTGTAATCATCTAGCATTAGTGTGGCGATTTCATAGAAATCAATATTGCTATAGCTTATATTCCAATTGGTCCAAACCTTTATATTCTCATTTAAAAAGTGTTCTGTATCTATCATTAATCTCATTGCTATAACCTTAATTAAATCTTTATCTGTATAGTTATTAAGATTAGGTAAGTATTGACTTGTTGTTAAGTCCTCTGTATAATGCTCATATGGCCCTAAGATTTCGTGCTGAACTTTCCAGGTCTCGTAGTTCTTCCAACCATTATAAGTTTTTGTATCGTTTAATATACCTTGAGGGTCATTATTAAATATCTCTTTTAGTATTGTATCTTTATGTGTCATATTATTATAGTTTAGATAAATCTTGTAAAAGGTTTAATGATTCTTTAAAGCTGTATTTGTCTTCGTCTGTTAAATCACTTAAAGATTTTACTCGTGCTCTGGTTTTGATATTTGCTTTTAAAGCATAATATAAAATATCAATTTCTTGGTCTGATAAATATTCTAGTTTTTTCATAATCCTAATTTATAATATATATTTTTAATTACTGGGCCATAGTTTTTATAATCACTATTGTTTATTGCTTTTTGCAATATAAGTTCTAACAGTTCCTGTTCAACTTTATTAAATTCTATCATAATTTTATTGTATTTAATTTATCATAAATCCTTTCAATTCTTTTCTTTAATGTTTTTATATTGTCAAATTCTAAATCAACTTCTAATAATCTTAATTGTCCAAGCACTTCACCTATTTGTCTTGATCTTTTATATCTGTCATCGACTTGTTTTTCATACAGTTCTTTGTAATAATTTTGCATAGTGGAGGTGTATTTTTATTTATATATATTTTTTTAGTTACTGTTATAATACATTATGTATATGTATTTAATATTTATTTTACTGTGACATTAGGTACTTATATAATTATATAGTAATAAGCTATTGTCATATATATTATCAGTTGATTAACGTATTATTTTTGTAAAGTTTCTTTTATATCTTCAAGTTCCACTAGGTCTTGGTTAATTAAAAATGATAATTCCCTGTTATCGTTTTCCA
>WLWF01000184.1_pt1 | contig 60452 bp, 91 predicted proteins | sample 6718331 | NCBI WGS metagenome assembly WLWF01 (sample SAMN12718692, study PRJNA515312) | sponge metagenome | isolation source: marine sponge | host: Mycale hentscheli | place: New Zealand: South Island, Marlborough, Capsize Point | collected 2003-05-01 | reverse complement strand
ATGAATCATCAGCAGAAGCTCTAAGTTGTTTCTTAGTTCTTTTCTTTTTAATTCTCATAGCAATAGATTCGTCTTTTCTATCTTTGTAACCCTGCTTTTTCTTTTTAGCAGAACCACCTTTTTTCATGCCAGAAGCTCCTGTTGGAAATCTAACATCTGATCTTACTCCGTTTTGTCTCATTTTTTTCCTCCGTTATTTTTAAATATTTGTGTACCCTTTATACCATAGATGCTCGCCACGACAAGGATCCACAAATTTGTAAACCATTTTGGAAGCTCTGAGAACATGTCAAAAAACAATTTTACTTTGTCCATCGCTGTTGGATCGTCCGATACGACTGCCCAGGCCAGAATTGCGATTGGCAAACTTAAAATTATCAAAACTGCCTCGTCCTTCCAATCCGACTGTCTAGCTTCTAAAAGTTTTCCCTGGTAAGCTTCTTTTCCTTCGGCCATACGTGATGCATGCATAAGCTGTGCATCTGACATAGCTATCTTCGTCTTCTGCTTGTTAGCATAAATTTTACTTCCAGCAGAAACGGCTAATTTAATTGCCGAAAACCACATTAAAATACTCCTTTAAAACCTGTGCCTCTAATAGCAGATCTACTACCTCTTACTCTTATTTCACCACCGTTAACCATTCCAGCGGTTTTACAAGGGGGCTGTGTTCCGTCAGCACATAAAATAGTATTGTCTCCTTGACCGTCATTCATACTATTATTTAAATTATTTTTTGAATAAGAATCTGCTATTTGGTTAGCAGTTTGTGTCTTACTTCTAGTAATTCCTGAAAATTGGTCTGCTATACCTTTAACAGCTCCAATAGCCATACTCGGTACGTCTAACACTCTTCCAACAACAAAATTAGTTGCAGCACCTAAAGCACCTCCAAAACCTGAACCTTTATTTACATCTTTAATGCTTTGATTCATTCTGTTTCTGCCATAAGTAGAAGTTCCTGAAACAGCACTTCTATCTACTCCACTTGTGTCTCCATAACCACGATCAGCTCTTTCTTGAGCTCTTCCTGGATCACCCATGTCAGCACCACCACCTCTAAATTTTCTAATTCTTAATCCACCTTTAGTCATTCCTCTTGAAAACTTAACAGGAGGTACTTGAGAATTAGGTCCTCTTAAAGGAGGAGTAGTTCTAGTTAATCTTTTATTAACTCTTGTAGCCATTATTTTTTTATCATTTTTCCGTATTTGGCTTTCATAGCTTTAAAATCTGCACCTGTAATTTTATCTGGTGGAGGAGCCATTCTAGCAATCTTTTTTTGTTTAGCTGATAACATTTTACCATTTTTAGCTCTAACCATTTTACCAGGTTTTAAAGACTCATCTTGTAATCCCATTCCAGATGTTCTAGCAGCACCATAACCTCTTGATGCTCCACCACCCATGTAACCCTTGATATTCATTTGGTTCATTTCGCCACCGGCAGATTTTTTTTTAATATCTCTGTAACCGCCTTTTTGAATATCAGCTTTTTTACCAGAGAATTTATTTTTAGCATATGAATAACCTATTCCAATACCTGATCCCACATTTACTGCAAGATTTACTGCTCTACCCAAAGGTGTTTTACCTAAAACTTTTTTACCTACATTTAAAAGTTTTGAACCTTTATTTACACTTGTAGTTAGATTTTGACCTGATCTTAGTTTTAATGCTCTTTCTTTAAAAAGACTACTTGATTTACCACTAACATTTCCTGATCTTAAATTTAAACTTCTCTTCATAAAAGTACTTGTAGGTGTTCCTCCAGTTATTGGATATGCTTTTGTAACTGCTTTTAATTTATTATATGCTGTTTCTAGTCCTAATTTCTTACCCATTTTTTTTCTCCTGTTTTTTTTGAGTTAACTCCATTTTTTCACGTGCAACTTCCAGTCTTGCATCTGACTGGTCGTCATTTTGTTCTAATTTCATTTTATCAAAGTCCAATCTGTCTTCAAATTGATCTTCTTGATTTTCTATCTTGATTGTACCCTCTTGAGCCCTACGTTGTAAATCCATAGCTCTTAAATCAAGCTCTCTTTGTTTCAACATTACGATTGGGTCTTGTTTAGCTCCATCTGCTTGCATTTCTGCTTGAGCTAACTCAGAAGTTATCTGTGCTACACGTTTAGCTACTTCTGAATTAAACATATTTTGGAATGCTTGAGGATTTTCTTGTGATAATTGCATCATTTGAGGATTCTGCATCATCATTTGTTGAACTTCAGCACTTGCCTTTAAAGATACGTGTTGAGAGATATGTCCTTGTAGATTTGCGTATACAGTGGGGTTAATTTGAACCATTCTGGTTCTCATAAATGCTGAATGGGCTGCTATATGTGCATCATGGTCTTGTTCTGGAAAAGCTACAAGACTTTGCATTTGCATTGCTTTCATATTTTCCATTGCAGGATCTTCTGGCATAGGTTTTGGTGCTGGTTTTAATAATTGAGGTATTTCTTTTGTTCCTAAAGCCTCATAAACACGTCTATAAGCTTCGTGTAAGTTATGAAGTTGAGGATTTGACTGTGCAATTTGTAATTGTGTCTGTGCTAACGTCACTCTTTGTGACATTGAGAAAATATTTGGGTCTGCAACAGGTAAAATATCTACTCTGTCATCAAAATCTAGTAATTTTATGACTCTTTCTGCTCCATAAACTGAATAAGGATACTCAGGGGGTAAATATTCTGAGATTACATTAGCTAATAACTTAAATTCTTGCTTCATTGCATAGTAACAACGTTTATGAATAGCACTAATTACACGGGATCCTCTTTCTAAAAGAGCAATTGTAGTTCCAACAGGTGCTTGTGAGTTCATATCAGCAGTTGGGTTATCTGCAATAGAGGCAAATCTTCTTCCTGCATCTACACAAAAACCTAAAAGATTAAATAAAGTAGTTGAAGGTTCTTTAAAAGGTAATAGTTGAAACTGATCTCTGATATTTCCTCCAGGTGCATCTACATCTCTAAACTCTCCTGGTTGAATAGGTTGGTCATCATCTCTAATTCTCATTCCTCTAGATTTAAATCCAGCAGGTAAGTTAGATAATGTTCCAGCATCTAGTAACTGTCTTAAAGCAGTAGTTGCTGTTCGTGATAGGCCACCGATCATGTGAATTAAACCAAAACCATAAAACCCTAAACCTGGTAAAAATTTAAAATGTGCAAAATATTCTTTTCTTAAAAACTTTTCATCGTCTTTTTCATAGTTTCTGTATATAGATAAAATCTGTCTTGTAGATTCTTCTATTGTTACAATGTATGGAATTTTAATTCCTAAAGAATCTTCACCTTCTGAAATATAATCAGATAAATCTAAATCAACATGCATCTCTAAAACATTGTAGATGTAGTCATTAGTTTCAACAGGTTTAATTCCTTCTAGTTCATTATACTTATCTTGAATTTTGTCTTCTTTTTTTTGAGGTTTCATTAAGTCTACTTCCATGTAGAATCCTGAAGCCATTTTTTTAAGTAAGTCGTTTTCTGATTGTTTTAAAACGTGAGTAATTCTTGGAGCATCTTTTAGATCAGTTGCATAATAAGGTACAACTAAATCTTCTGCTGGAATAAATTTTGATACTGCTCTTTCTAAAATAGAATCATAATAAATTTTTTTAAATGCAGATCCTGCTAAAGGTAAGTAAAATAATAACTGGTCAAACTCTGGAGTGTATTCTTCCATCTTCTCCATGATTTGATAGTTCATGAAATCTTTTACTCTTTGAGATTGTGCTTCAACTTCTTCGTTTTGTAATCCAACAATTTTAGTTTTTACTGGACCATCAGAAGGTAATAGTTCTTTATAAGCCTGTGATTGAAATTGTGTAACTGCTTCCGATAACAAAGGATGAGTAACATTACTTGCTCCTTTGAAAGGTTGTGTAGTAGATTTGTATTTAAATCCTAAAAGATCTAAACCATTTCTATAAGTGTCTTCCCAATCTTTTCTAGATTCTTTATCAGAATCATATTCAGAAATTAAATCAGACGCTAACTGTTTTAAAGCTTTGTCATCAATTGTTTCTGCAACGTTTGCAAAGAAATCTTCTGCTTCGGTTTCTTCAGTTACTTCTTCACCATCTTCAGGTAATGAAACAACTGCCTCTTCCTCAATATCAATTTCTTCATCAATTGGATTATCGGTCTCAATAGCCATAAATTATTATGTTATTTTAGTTGGCTTGTTTCTTCCTAACTTACAAGATGCTTTTACGTAAGTACCATTTTTAGCTTTAATCATTTTACCGTATTTAGCTCCGTCCATAGCTCCTAAGCCAAATGGATTTTTACTAAGTATTGAACTTGCTAGTGTTCCACCTTTACTAGATGTTGCATTTCTTCCTGGACCCATATTTAAAATCTTTTCTAAAATGCTTTTTTTCTTTTCTCCAGCAATTGCTCTCATACCAGGTCCTCTAAAAGAAGAAGCTCCCGCTCCTGCCATTTTAGAACCAAGCATACCTAAGACACCTGCTGCAAGTAATCTTCTCTTATTCTTCTTGTTCATAACTTATCTCCTATAGGTTTATCGCCCCATTGTAAAGCAAATCTAACTAAAAATCTATAATAGTGGTTTAAATATATTGGTATTGTCTACAAAACCACCTTCGTTCATATAAGCTTTCATAGGCAACAAAAATTTCTTTAATACTTGGTCGTCTGCAATTAAGGTAGGAACTGTTTCATATAATCTAGGTTCATCTGGACCCATTTCAATCACTCTTAGTCTACCTTTTGTTTCTGAAGATATTTTTAATAGTTCTTCTGCTTCATCCAAAGTATTAGAAGCTCCTACATGTTCTTGAAACACATAGTGATTTCCGTCTTTATAAGTATAAGTAGCTCTACCGTCTTTAATGTTTTTTAAATAATCAGAATTATCTTTAGAACTTATTTCTTCTACAACTTTAAATCTTTTATTAGGATTAGATTTAGGCATAGGAAACATTTCAAATTTAGCTCCATATTGATTAGCAATTTTTTTTAAAGGCGCTACCATTGTTGCAAGAGACCTTGTTTTTTTAATAGCACCATCAGGACCTCTCATAACAGTAGTTCCATCCATTAGTCCATAATTAATATCATCTCCTATCATGTTAACGCTAGGCATTTTAATTCCTTTATTCATTGATGAAGGTATTATAGATACAGCGTTAATGTTTCTTTCTGCCATTGTTCTAAGTAAGTTTTTAGCTACATAGTCTGGCCAAGATCTAGACAAAGGAGCTGCTGTAGTTTCATCAATAGTCCCTCTTTGCAATAACTTACCTGCAGCAGATTTTTCTATTTGAGAAATTCTGTAATTTACATTAGCTAATTCTTGTTGCTGTTTTCTAGTCAGCCCTGCAATCCCTCTACCAATCTCTCTAAAAGGAGCAGATTTCTCCATTAATTCATCTCTTTGTTTTTTAAGAATCTTAATTGAAGTCTCTGTGTTAAAAGGATTAATTTTTTTTCTAAAATAATCTTCTCTAGCACTTTTATTAGATGCAAACTGTTCTGAGTGAATATCTGTTTGCGCCTCACTTACTCTTAAATGTCTTTTGTTACCTCCAAGTTTAGGATTAGGTAAATCATCGTATCTAATAAAACCAATTTCATTATCTATATAATGAGGACTTCCACCACCCGTTGCAAATTTTCCTCCGCTAACATTAGGTAATCTTTTGCCATAGTAAATTACGTCTTCAGTGTAATTTTCTCCACCTCTTAAAGCATATCCTGTTTGGCTTTTATAAGCTGGATAAAAATTTTGGTTATATTTTTTATCTCTTCTTAAACTTAAACCTTGTGGAAGTTCTAGTTTCTTACTGTATTGATTATAGTTTCCTGTAATTCTATTTAACTTAACTAATATATCTGATAAAGCAGCAGGGTCTGATGCTTCTCCTGCTAGATCTCTTAAATCATTTTGTAATATTCTTATAGCGTCTGTGTCCATAGGTTCCATTTGATTATCTGCTGTTCTAGCTAGCCCTCTTAAATTATTTAAAATAGATTGAGTTGTGCCGGTGTCCTGTAGCCCTTGTTTAACTGCTACATTTTTAAAATCATTAGTAAGTTCTAAAACTTCTTCTGTCGGGTTTCCTCTAACTCCTAACCTTAATGTTTTTAAATCATTGATTGGAGAATTTTTTACCATGTCTAATAAAGTATCTCTGTCTACGGGTAGTTTCTCATCCATTGCAATTTTTAAGAATCCTGATTCAGGTTTGCCGTCTTTATTTAATTTTATTATATTAAGTTCATCTAACTCGTCAGCGGTTACTCTACGAGAGACACCGGTCAACGGACCCGAGTTAACTTTAAGTTGTGGATTATTTGCTTTTCCTAACCACTTAATCCATTCTTCTGCAGGAGCAGAATCAAATTGTGCTTCTTTTATTCTATCAAAGGTTGCTGAACCTACAATTGGATTCTTGTCACCATAACCTCTCCCTTGTGTAAAAGGAATGTTTTGTACTTCACCAAATTTAGAACGAGTCGACATAGGTACTAAAGCTTTAGAAGGACTTAAAATTAATTCTTGTGATTGGCCGGTGGCCGTTAAACTATCGCCAGCTGAATCTGATACTGTTTTCGTTGGAGTGTAAGTAACATTACTACTTGGCTTTGGAGACTTAAAAAAGTTTCTAGCACCTGGAATTCTTTTTGCAATTAAAGCGGTACCTAGTGCAGTAGCACCCAGTGCTGCTAACCCGCCAACGGCCGAAGGCTGTTTATCATCTACGACAACAGTTGTATCCTCCTTAGTCATTGGAGTTGAACCTTTTCTTATTTGTTCAAGAAAAGTATTTGTATTTATAAATTGTTCGGCCACTACTTAACTCCTGTAAATTTTATTCCTTTAATGGCTAAACCACCACCTCTTGCTTCGGTATAAACTAATTTTTTTGTTTGTTCGTTATACAATGAAATAGGATTCTGTTCATCTGTAATTTTCTTTTGTTTTTTATCTTTAGGATCATAAGGCCTTACTTCTTTTTTACTATTTAAAGTTCTGTAATCTAAAGTATATGCTTTCTTACCCACTAAAAAACTCCTTTGAATCCTGTACCTTTAATAGCAATACCTGCTCCTCTAGCAGAACTTTCACCCATACATGAATCACAGCCACAAGAACTTACATGTGCGTCTCCACCCATTTTCATTCCTTTAGTAGCTTCAACTGCTCTAATCTCTTTTAAATTTTGTCTATCTTCATCATCAGCTGCTTTTCTTGCATCAAACGGATTATCGTAAACTTTTTCTTTGTCTTTTTTGTAATTTTCTACGCTGACTTGATAAGTGTTACGACCTTTTTTTCTAACACCTGGTCCTAAGTACAGAGTATTTAAAGTTCTTTTTTTACCACCCTTTTGGGTTTTATATTTATTTTTTGTTCTATAACTGTCATCCATTTTTATCTCCTAATAATATTTATAGTCTCTTTCAATTTTCATACCTTCTGGTTCATCCATATAGGTTGATATAAAGTTACCTTGTCGATATCTTAACACAGCTTGTGTGGTACTGTCGACATAGTCGTCATGTTGAGCAAAAGGAAAAGCTGCACATTCTTCTATTACTTCTTCAGCAAAATGAGCTCCGTCTGGATAAAATACCATCCCTGATTCAAATACAGGAGAAGCAGCATTAACTCTAGCATGTTTATCTTTACCTTTTGTAGGTATAAAATCAATCACAGGAATACCTGCACGTCTTAATTCTTGTATTAAAGATTGGCCACTAGCCTTAGCCTCTATAATAACTGACTCTGGTTCCCAATATTTATAAGCTTCAAAAGCAACAGCTTTAAGTTCTGGAAAATCCCAACGACCTTTTTCAGCGTCTAATAAAATCAAACAACTTTCTTCTGGAGTAGGTTCAAATATTCCCCATGTAGTAATAGCACTGTAGTCAGCAGATTCTTTTTTAGAAAATGCAGTATCATAACTTTGGATAACATGTTTTAAAGCAGGGACTGTTCCTTTCCAGGGGACCCAATAATCTCTTTTAATGATGGCACCTTCTTCAGCAACTGGGTCCTGCATATATTGTGCATTCCAGTTTCTAGGTGTAATAGATGCTTTGACACCTTCTAATTCTTCTAATGACCAATACTCAGGCCAAACAGGATTCCCACTATCTAGGATCGCAGGAAATTCTATAAGTTTCCATTTATCAGCTTTAGGTTCAGATTGTGATTTGATGAGCCTTCCTGTTAAATCATCTTGAGCCCAACGTGTCATTACTAACAATATGGAACCACCTGGTTGTAAACGCTGTCTGGGTCCTGATGAATACCAATCGTAAGCTCTTTCCATAGCAGAATCAGATAAAGAATCTTGCTCTGTATGAGGATCATCTATAATAAGCAAATCGGCCCCTCGACCTGTGATAGATCCGCCAACACCCGCTGCAAAGTACTCACCACCATGGTTAGTCTCCCACCTGCCTTTTGCTTTACTGTCTTCTCGAAGTTTAACATCTCCAAAAATATTTTTATACTCCTGGCTATCAATTAAGTTTCTAACTTTGGAACCAAACCTACCAGCTAATTCAGCGTTGTGTGAAACTTGCATAATTTTTTTCTTGGGGTACTTCCCTATAAACCAAGCCGGATATAAATAAGATGCAAATTCAGATTTTGTATGACGGGGTGGCATATTCACAATGAGCCTTCCTTGTTTTCCCCCTGAAATTTTAGTTAACTCATGAGCAATATGTTGATGGTGGCCCCACTTTTTTGGGTCCTTTTCTTTTCTACAAATAAAATCTGGCCAAACAGATTGAACAAAATATAAAAAATTATCTTGGCATAATTTAATATGTTGAATGTATGCTTGTTCTACACGATCTCTTAATTGGTCGTTTGTTAGTGTATCGAGACTCATAAGTAATTAATAGTTTATACATGTGTATTTGTGATTGTAAAGCCAAGCGTCAGGTACCATAATAAAGCAAATAAGGGGGTGGGGGTAAGCTTGTACAGGTGTGAGTTTCTGGGGGGCTTTGGTACCTCTATTGAGGTGGGAAGTGGTGGCGACTAGGTCGCCACCATGAGAGAGTTGTTAGTCGTTTCTAGGTGGTTGATTGCCCATAAGTAAGTTCATTACATCACCCATTTTAGAGAATATCCTCTCTCTAAAATCATCAACCAATGGGTTGCCATTGTTAAGTAGTATGAACTCCTCAACAGCACTCTCCATAAACTTATAAAGTATTTCATAGTTAAGTGATTTAAACTTGTCATCACTCATCAACGATTGGATTTTACTGTTGTCTATCTCGTTGCCTAAATGTTTATCAAGCATGGTTGAGAATAGTTTTGATGGTAAGTTATTGTCGTTGTTATTTGGCATTAGTATTTCCTTTCTTTATCTTCTCTAATGTATCATTGAAAGGCTTGAACTCAAGCGTTTCTATTTGTTTATAAAAGCCATTAACTAACAACTGCAATTTATAGTCGCCACTGTTTTTAACGTGTTCAATAAATGACTTACTATCAAATCTTCTTTGAGTTCGTTCAATCTTTTGAATGTATGAACTGTCATCAATGATATAGACATTTTGTTTAAGTCTATCAAAGATACCTTTCACAACTTCTTTAGTATCTGCTTTTAAAGTTTGATACTTGTTTAACAAGTAAGCTTGGTTGATGTATGCTTTAAGCACTCTAACATCTGCCTTGCTCACTGCATTAGCTTTTGTTTTTTTTGCATTTGGCATTTTTATTTCCTTATTGTTTGTTAATTTATAAGACAATAATTTATCTTATCTATGATAAGATAAAGATTTAAATGAGAATTGCAACAGTTAATTTATATTTATTTTAATTTAATTTATAGATGCTTGTGGATAACCCTCACTGAAAATCAGTGAGGGTTTTATTTTATGTGCTGGAAGTTTTAGTGCTGGAAGCTTCACTCTGCTGGTGGGTAGAGTTAGTCTAATATAACCAACGAGGCTACCACGAGAATTAAAACGAGGACTAACATTTCTTTTCCTTTAAATGTCCTATGTCATGTAAGTAATCATACGAGGTATTCATTGTGTTTGTGAAGTGCTTCGTCCTATGTTCTGAAGGTGTGTCTTCATCTGCGTGCATACACATCTCTGCGAGCAATCGCTTTAGCTTTTGGTTTTGTTTCTTTATGTTCTCATGTTCAATCGCCTTGTTGCTTGATTGTACTTCGGCAATTAGTCTATCTGTTTGATCTGTCATCTGTATCTCCTTTTCCTTTTATGTATCACATTGTTCTTGGTCAGGCAAGAAAGAATTTGGAATAATGTGCGAAGCAAAATTTACCAGACGCCAGTCCTTAAAGGAAGAAGTAGTTTGCTAATTACATACATAGCAAACGAGAAACGAGATGTGTGAATCCAACAGGAGCTACTCAAAAGATTCACACACCGAACGTGTTAAGCCGTTCCCTAGAAATCTCTGCACGGTCGGGTGCCGTAGGTTACTAGGGAAAAGCCGTTGGCTATGCCAAGCATAGCCAACGAGGAACGAGGATTACCACCAACAAGTATAATAAACGCACTCGCCTTTCTTCATTATTTTTCTAGCTTTTTCAACAAAACCTAAATCGTAAGCTTTCTGCTCTTTCTTTTCATTATCATCATAGTCGTAACTATCCTCACCGAAAAAGAAACCACATGTCTCTGGTAAGAGTTCGCCCTCTATAGCTTGCTCGAGTTCGTCAATCATACCTTCGTTGAGCCAAAGCCTTTCACAATTAAACTCTTTGTCCTGATAAGGATTTTGTTCAATAAACTTATTTTGAAACCAACCATGTAGTCGGTTGTGTTTTCTCCAATAAGCCAACTCCTCTCTGTTGTCGTCTTTTATTTCTACTTTATCTTCAACAACGTTTTTGGTCTTGTAGGCATACATGTCTAAACCCATGTTCATCTCCTTTGTTAGTTAATTTCCTTATGCTTATCATAGATGGGATAGATGTCAAACATTATTTTCACCATATTTTCCACCAATACCTCACCTGCTCTGACGCCCCAGCTCCCCAGTCCCCAGCTCCTGTAGAAGCCATCACCAGCAGCGCCACGGTGATCCAAACGAGAAACGAGGTAGTCTCTGGATAAAGTATGGAGAAGAACACGAGGAATGCGATTAGGAACAAGCTTCTACCTCTTTATCGAAAACAGCCAGCTTCTCTTCACGGGCAGCATCATCTAGCTCCTGGGCCAGGACTTCAACGGCAAACCAAACGAGGTCGTTCTTCAGTATCCACAACGAGGAAGGGTCTTTACATATGTTGTAGAGCTGCAGGCCATTCTTGATCCCAGCTGCATCCGCGGTGTCCGTTAGGACCTGCCAGATTTCATCCTCATAATCATCGTAAAACGAGGACGTATCCTTGTAGTAGATTAGGCCCCCGATGCCACCGGCACAGCCGTGCTTAGCAATGTCTGAGATTAGAAATTGCTCTTCCTTTTCTCCTTCAATTAACCATTCTTTAATTGTGCTAGTCATCTTTCACCTCCGACTCTTTCCATGTGTTACCGTTGGCGATGCATGCTGTGCCCTTGGCACCTGTCAGTGCGTATACTTTGTCTTCTTTAGGTTTGTCTTCTTCTACTTTAATATATTCTGTTCCGTAGTGTTCGTTCATCTGTTGTATTAGTTTTTTATTTATTGTGCCCATGTTATACCATCCTCATTTGTTTTGAATTTAACGATACTACCAAGTTTTAGCTTGGTCATTTTAATAGGAACGTTGTCTAATTTTCCTAATCCTTTTATTTTTGTACCTTTGGTAATTCTCACCCACATTTTCTCATCTCCGTCGTCCTTATCCTTAAACCAAACGTATACATAATCTTCCATGTTTACAGTTCTTTCTAGTTTTTTAATTCTGAAGTAAGTCTCCACTCCATGAGTCGGACAAGTCATTATAATGTTATCCTTTTCTTTTTCTTTCATCTTATGTGCTATCATCTTTTCCTTTCCTTAAAAGTAAATTACACCTGTCGCTAATAGTAAGCCGACGTACGCTGTGCAAAATATTAATATATATGTCATCCCATTATAGATAAGATGTCTTGGTCTAAATGTCAAGCTCTTATTTTTTTTTATTTGAGCTGGAAGAACAGGTGATCCTGAGCTGCTGGTTTTAGATGGTAACGGATCGGTGAGAGGTGTTGCTTCACAAACGAGGAACGAGGAATGGGTAAGCCTCACAGGACACAGGTTCTTTTGAAGACGGCAGTGCTCAGCTCTGGATGCCCAGCTGCAGTGGCTCAGGAGTTATAACTCAAACGAGGATTATAAAACGAGGAATGTAAAACGAGGATTTAAAACCCTGCACCAGCAGATGAAGACTGGTGCAGGGAAGAAAGGAAATATGTATGCGAACACACAAATTTATTTAGTATTAAACGAGGATCCGAGCTATGTCAAGAGCTATTTACCAGCAGGTCCTGAAGGAGCTGCCAGGATGCAGCTGGCACCGGGTCGGTGAGAGTTAAACATAGAACGAGGGAACGAGAAAACGAGGTCTGGGACGAGGGATCCACCTCACCGGCCACTCTGTAAAGTTTCAAAGCTCTGTGCGAGAGGGCTTGATGCAGCACGAAAACGACACCTCCATGTCTTTGATATTCATAACACCATGCCATTTGGAACTTAGACAAGATAGGAAACTTGTCCTCTGTTGACTTCATCTCTATCCAAAAAGAATGACCATTACCACACCCGTGAATGTCAGGTATACCTTGAATAGTATCACTTTCTATCCTTGTAAAATGTATCTTTTTTATATGTTTTTTTATTCGTTGAAACAACAACGACTCGCGTTTTTTTAATGCCATTTATTTAGGACAAGGCACATCCCATAAACACTCCTTCATAGACCAAATGTTCCCTTAAAACTTTGCAAACTTCAAACAAATTCATACCTCTTTCTACAGGAATCCCTATTAACATCTCTCTTGTTACAGGAATTAAGTGATATAAATCGTTTATGTATATAATTATACTCATTAATGAATCTGTTTTATAGATTGAATAACACTAGTTGGTATGATTGTCGTATTACCAATGTCTTCAAAAGTATCCTTGTCTTTAGTCTTAATATAGTCAGTGAAAATTCTAGTCACACCTTTTTGTTGAGACACGAGATAACCTTTAGAAACACATGTAGGTAACTTTTCTATTTTTAATTGTTTAGTCGAACTCCAGCCGGCATCCCCTTCGATATCCAGCCATTCTATTTCTACAAAAGGATAGTCTTCAATATTTTTGCCTAATTTATTAACATTCAAAGGTAATGTTTTTTTATAGACTTTGTTATTTATTTTCTTCTTTTTCTTCTTCATTTATAGTTACCTCCACGTTACCTATTTTAGACTTCATTGTTTTCAAATGAGAGTTATGAACTTCGTTAAACACAGTAAAGAAATCGTTACTCGCTAGTAATTTCTTCTGGCGTAACGTCAATGATATTTTTGGCTTCTCCAATTTTGGCTTCAAGTTCGGATAACCTTTTCTCAAGTTGTTCACGGTTCATTCCCTCTAATGTATTGTTAGTAATTTCTTTTTTATCAATATACATTCCTGCTAATTGACCAGATCTAAATTCAGCATTAATTGCTGCAGCAAATTGATTTTTCTTTTCTGCACCATCTCCATATTTTTCTAATCTTTTAAAAGACCTTAATGGGTTAGCGTATTTATTTCTCTCAATAGCAATTTTTTTCTCCATGTATCTAACGACATGAGGGTTTAAATTAGGATTAGTTATCTTAGATGCAATAGTGCTTGGATCTTTAGCAACATAGCCTGCTTGTCTAGCAGCTTCAGTTTTAGATATATTACCAAAGTTAGCCACATAGATGTCCACAAACTTTCTTTGTTTTGCAGTTAAATCCTGCATTGTTTTCAAAACGTTTTTCTTTCCAGCCATTATTTACTCTCAATAAGATATTTTTAACTCATTTAAGACAATACAAACATTTTGCACCTTTGTCCACAAGGACACTTCTGTGTCACAGATGTCAGAGAATGTCAGAGAAAAAAAGGTGTTGTGACACGCTATTAGTGTTGTATATCAATGTAAATAGACTAAAAAGAGGGTTGTGTCACAGATGTCAGACTTTTTTTGGGGGTACCAAGGGGGTAAAGGGTAAAAATATCTTATATAGAAGTGAATAATGCATAAAATGGCGTAAAATCGTTGTTTGTCCGGTGGCCGGTGTCAAATACATTAGAATCATTATAAACTACAAATTAGAATCATTCTAATTAGAGTATTTTCTTTTAAACTTTCTGTATGTAAATTTATAGAATTGTCTTTCCGCACTACCCAAAGGGGCAGTCAAATATAGCTTTCCGAAGCGTTTCAATGTTTCTAAGATGCTGTCTGCGTTGTTCTCTAGTTTTAGCTTTTCTAAGTTTTTCATATTCTTTCGTATACTTTATATTCAAATGTTGTCTCTGTGTAAACTTAATTTTACCACTCTCTAACGCATTTAAATATCGGAGTCTTACGTATTTGGGCTCAAGCTCGGCCTGGTTGCATACAAATCTAAAATCATCAGAATCGTTACAAAACCAGTCATGGGCTTCGCCTTTCAACACACTTTCGGTTCTGTTCTGATTAGTGATTAAAACGTCTTCTAGAGCCATAGAGATGACGCCTCTCCAAATTCTAATCTCTGGGTCCAATGACTTCTCCACCAATTTTTCTGCAATATTTAGACCCATAATTTTTAGGATCTCTGTAGATATATTCATGTACTAGCTCCATAAATCTACCTATCTATTATATTGTGATTAAAGTCAAGGGGTGGTTTCAGTCTCCCTACGCCACCCCAATTTATTTTTAACAAGTATGTCTTTAAGACAGTTTAGGTTTTAACTTAATAACGTTTCCTTGTAAAGATCTAACTATTTTTTTTCGATAATTTTTTTTAACATTTATACATAAATTAACAAATTCAAACCCATCGTCTGATAAATCAAACGTATGCCCTACAAATAACATAGACATAACAGAGGTAACTTTAGCATATTCTTTAGGATTTAACTTATCACTCAATAATTCAAGAGCAGAGATTAAATTTCCCTGATCTATTTTACCTTTTTTGGACATTCTCTACTACTCCTTGGTTATTACAAGGCTCACAATCTGTAATCATTTCTTCCCTGCCTTCTTCAAACAGATGTCTTTGATATCCGTTTCCCTTGCAGTCTTTGCAAGTCTCTAACTTTTTTTGCTCTTTCTCTGACATATCTACTCCTTACATAGGTTAATAATTTTTTTGCCATTTCGTATTGCCCAAATCTACTATAAGTAGATTTCCAACTAGTCCTAATTCTTGCTCTATTTAAACAAAACTTATCTCTTTCATCAGATGCTTTTTGTCTTCTCTCTAACCCTAAATATATTTTTCCAACTGGATTATATAAATCCCATAGTTCAACAGCAACTGAGCTAACATCTAGCCATCTACAAAATCTTTTAAGATTATTTATTTTTAAAAACTTTTTTTTCATCGTCCTGTAGTTATATACCTTCTTCGTCTTAATACATTTTTATAGTCTCTATAATTATTTCTTTGTTTTAAAACTTGTTCATTTAAATATTTGTGCCAACTAAATTGTTCCTTAAAAAACTTTTCATAAACTTGTATAAAACCTTGTATCTCCTTGCAAGTTAAATCATAAGGAGCTGTCTGTGAATTATAATTTAATTCTGGGTTAAATTTTTTAATGTAACGTTTTTCATAATGTTGTCTAATTCTTTTGTCTTCATTTAAAACTGTTATAATTCTAAATCCAGAAAACACAGGGCCAATTCCTTTTTGCTGATAACCCATTTTAAATTTTCTAGCTTTTTTATAATGTTTAAAATAATGATCGCAAATTCTAATCATTGGATAATTACTTTCTCCAATATAAATTAATTTATTCTCCTCATTAAATAAAAAGTATATACCAGGCCTATTCAGTTTAACTAAATCTACCTGGCTTACACCTCCAAATGGAATAATTTTATTTTTGTTTGTTTCCATTCTTTTTCATCTTACCCATTAACTTAGCCATGTATTTTTCTTCTGAGATACCTTTTTTCTCCGCTTGAAAAGTTATGTAATCATTAACCAACTTAGAAATCATCCTAGCTGGGTTCCTTTCTTTTTCATTACACAAAGCAGTTAAATTTTTGTGAGTTTTTATCGTAACTGCTACCGACTTCCATTTATTTATATCCATTTTTTTTACACTCTTCTTTCATTTGTTGTTTAGTTGTTATTTTTGGGTTTGTTAACACAATGCACATTCTTTCAAAGTATGGGTTGTTGTCACTAAAATCCCAACCTCTACTTTTAGTTAATCTAGCATGTGCTGCGTATTGTTTGTCTTTCCAATCTCTTATTACTTTTGCCATAAATAAACTCCTAATGTTAAAATAAGAATTATTTGAACTCCACATAAAACACTAATAACTATTTTTCTGTGGTGTTTACGATGTATGGGTCTACCGAATATAATCATAATTGTACTCCTAAAAAAAATGCAACTATTGCAGCTACACATGCTAAAAAAAATTTAGGAAAAAATAATATAAACACCAAACCTATTGCTAAATTTAATCCCATTATTGATACTCCCTTAATTTAGTATGTTCTTCTAAAACATCGTCACGTGATGCTAATTCATCTATAATTAAAAACTCAGACGCACTCCAATTAATAGGATATGTAAAATTATTTTCTGAGCCCATTTTAATTTTCATCAGTCTGTCTCTTGACGCCATCCATTCATCGTCACCAGGATTTATTGCATCACCTCTAATATTTTTTTGATGTATTTTAGATAATACATTTTCTACTTCTTTTATAAAAGTTATAAAAGCTTGGCTTGTTATTTTCATATTGTTCTCCTTTTCACTTGTTAATTGTTCTATCAATTTATGATAGTCATTTATGTCTTTTTTTTCCATCATTGTCTTATCTATATATTAATTTGATAAGATAAGTCAATAAAAAATGTTTATTTACAACAATTTAGACCCCCTCTTGACAGTGGCTAAATGCTTGATTTTTTAACTAAAATCAGCTAAGATACTCTTATGAAACTTTATCGTATCCAAGCAAACTATAAAAATGTTTTTTTGGACCACACGGTGGAAGCCGCAGACGATAAAGCTGCTTTAGAATCTTTTAGTGCGAGTTATGATTCAGGGCAGTTAACCGAAAAAGAAGGTCCAGGATTTCATAATCCCGATCTTTTTTTTCTAACCTTTGAGGAGGTCAAAAGAGATGCTACAAAAGTTAATCTCGGAAAAACTTCAGTTGGAATCCAAGTGGGCCAACCAAGCGTTAGCTCAAGGTAGAGTGACTACTGACATGAAGTGGATCGACATAAAAATTAAAAACCTAAGAACTGCAATCAACAATCAAAGTGTTGAAGATGCAAAAAAAGGTTTATTAGACATAGCTAGTTAAAAAACACTAGCATTTTAAAAGTTTTCGTTATATTCTCTAGGCCATCTATGTCTCAAAAAAAAATCAAAGGTGTAAAACTAAATTTTACAATAAAAGAAATTAGACAATTAGAAGTTATTATTTCTAACGTTATCTTTATTAAAGGAGGCTTTAAAAAAGTCTCTAAATTTGAAAAAAACTTTTGGCATACTCTAAAAGACATTTGTAATGATGTAGATGATATTACTGAATTAGATTTTTTAAAAAAGAAACTACACTAATATTTAATTGGACCACCTATTGGTATTTCTGAAAGTTTAAACCAACTTACTTTTCCATTAACATGTTGTCTTACTTTTTCTAAACACATATCACATTTAAAAATATTTTTTTTTCTTGTTGGAATAAATACTGCTAAACCATTGCACTCAGGACATTTACCTACAGCCATATCTACTGTAGACATTATGTTGCTTCTCCCCAGTTGTCTCCAATTGCAATATCAACTTTACTTGGAACTTTCATTGGTACATCATCTAAACAATGCTCCATTTGATTTTTAATACTATCTTCATCTTTTTTTCCATCTATATTAAAACATAGTTCATCATGTATTTGTAGTAGTGGCCGGTGGCCGTTGTTATAACAATCTAACATCGCTTGTTTAGTCTGATCTGCTGCTGATCCTTGTATTAACCTATTTAGAGCCTTGTATGTCATTGCTCTTTTAATGGATCCTCTTTCGTATTTAGTTTCAGCTTCCTCTCTAGTCATGGATTTATGTATTCCAAACGTCTTTGGTTCCCACCTGTCAAATCTACAGTGTCTGCCTTTAATAGTTACCACACTACCTTTCTTATCTGCTGTAGTCATGCAACGATTAGATAACATTTTAACAAAAGGTACTTTTAAATTATATGCTTCTAAAATAGCTTTAGCTGCATCTAAGTCTATCCCTAATTGCTGTGCAAGTTTAGCTTTTCCCATACCATAAAACATACCTAAATTAATCGTTTTTGCTTGAGATCTGGGTATATCAGCCATTTCTGCTACAACTTGATGAAAGTCTGCATTGTCGTCTTCATAGGCCTTTAAAAGCTCATAGGAGCCCTCAAAACCGCTATCAACGCTTGCTGCGTAGTGAACTACCAATCTAGGCTCTTGTTGGCTGTAATCAAAACTACCCCATTTTTTACCCTCATCAGGTAAAAATAAAGCTCTGATTTGTTTACCAAATTCCTTGTTTCTAGCAGGTATCTGTTGAAGATTAGGGTTACTCATTGAAAGTCTTCCTGTAGCAGTTCCTCCACTATCTGACTTTAATTGATTTATTTCTGCATGTATTCTTCCATTGTGTTCATATCTCAAAATAGAATCAATAAAAGTAGAATGAAACTTATTCATCTCTCTAGTCTCTCTTACTAATTTAGCTATTGGATGAGGACAGTTATGTAACCAGTTAGTAGTAAAAGATGGGGCCTTAGTTTTTGCAGTTCTTTCATAAGGAACTTTTAAAATATCAAAAGCTTTAGCTACACTTGCTGCAGCCCATATCTCTACATCTTGTCCTGTTAATTTTTTAATTTCTAATAATCTTTTATTTTCCTCTTTGACAAAAGATTTTTTTAAATCATCTGCTTTACTTAAATCCACTCTAATACCATGCTCTCGCATTTCAATTAAGATAGGTTGTAAGCTAGTCTCAAGATCAAAAATACTAGATAAGTTTTGTTGTTGTATTTCTATTTTAAATCTATTCCAAAGTTTTAAAGTTAGTTCAGCATCTTGTTCTGCATAAGGACCCACATAACCTGCAGGTAATCTCCACATATCTGCTTTAGCATCTAATCCCCATTCTTCTGCTTTCTCTTTTAACTGTGCTTCTGATTTAACTTCACCTAAATAATCAAAAGACAAAGCATTTAAAGAATAACTAAATCTATCTTCATTAATTAATGCGCCTGCAATCATAGTGTCTATAATTTTACCTTTTGGTTTTATGCCAAGTGATCTAGTCCAACCAATATCATAAGAAGCATTGTGACAAACTTTATCTACATTGTTTTCCATTAGTTCTTTGTACCAACGAAGTGTAATATTTTTATCCATGTTACCACCAGCTTCATGACCTATTGGAAAGTAACCTTTATAACCATCTGCAGCTACAGCTATCCCTACTACTTCACCATCTTTAGTTGCCCATCCGGGTCCTTTAGTTTTAATATTTGGATCTCTGGTTTCTAAGTCAACTGCAATAATAGATCTGTCAGATAAATCTGGATAACTTTCGGGTGCTTTCCAATCAGACTCTGCCTGATTGAATACAAGTTCTGTTGTCATTTGTTCCTTATAATTTAAATTGTTGCAGTATTGTTAATTTTTCTTCTGCGTCTGCTATCTTTTGTATTAATTTATCTATTTCGTCTATATGTTGTGGGTGCTCACCAATACCTACAGAGTTTTCTAGGTATATTTTAATCGTTGCATCTGCCTCTGATATTTGTGCGTTGTATCTATCTTCTAGTGCTGCTAATAATGCGTCTCTCATTTTTTAACCTTTGTATCTTTTAGTTTTAATTTTTCTAATTCACAATAATGAATTATCTTATCTAGATCTTGAATTGCAGTTCCTTTAAACAAGTACCTACAAACATATTTCACAACACAACCTTGAAAAAAAGAGAGATTATTTTTAGAAATAAACTCATAAGGTTGAATAGGAAATTTTTTATAATGGGATCCACCAATTTGTCTATCTTGTGGAAAACTTTCTTTAAACATATCTTTATCACTCATTTATAACCTTCCTTCTGAAATAAGATGCAATACGCCCCAAAGGAAAAAAATATGAATGATTAGTAGAGAGGATATGAAGGGATTTCTTACTCCTCGTAACACCAGTATACCAAACACGCGCCTCGGCCATTTTGTCCTTCCCATTCTTAGATGCGAAATTAGATGGCCAATTAGTTTTTTCATATAGTACTACGTTATCTGCTTCTCCTCCTTTTACGGAGTGTATTGTGTCTATGATTATTTTTGCTTTATCATTAAACTGTGTCTTATTTTTTATCATAGTTTCAAAATAATCCAAGTCTCTTGTTGTAAATTTTCTATTTAATACTTCCCACCAATTTGTGCCGGTGGCCTGTAACCCACAACTATTTTTTAAGAATTCCATATCAAGGGGTTGGTTTGGATGAATATCGTTCCAGGCTTTGTTATCAATTTTTCTCCATCCCTTTTTAATTTCATTAATAAATTCATACAGAACTCCTACCTGCTCTTTTGTAATAGAATCACCATTAATTAAAGAAAACCAGTATTCAATAGCATTCCATTTGTTGATATTAAAAGACTTATTACCTCTCATATCTTGAAAATACAGACCCTTTTGCCTAGCATATTCCTTTAGTTCCTCTACATTATCTCCTACTCTGCCTAAAACAAACCAAGATCCTCCTACACTTTCAAAAGGTATTTCATTAAATCTATTATACGTTTCAATGTAACCTTCACCTTTTTTAACAGGAGTAAAATCTTTTTCTTGTCTCTCGCTTATAAATTTAAGTATTTCTTTAGAAAAATTAAGAATAACCTCATTTAATCTATATGATTTATTTAATATAAATATTTTCCCAGGAAAGTCTAAGAAACACCTAACTTTAGCACCGTTCCATTCATAGATTGCTTGATCGTCATCTCCCGCTAAATAAACCCTCTTTGATGTAGCTGCAACTTTATCTACAAACTGCCATTGCAATGGAGTTAGATCTTGAGCCTCATCAACTATAAACACTTTGTATTTAGGAGGATCTATTTCTTTTACATATTTTTCTACCATGTCTGTAAAATCCATCTTATTATCTTTTTTAAATTTAATATAATTTCTAATAATATCTGTAAATTGATTTAATCTTACTTTTTTAATAGGTTCAGATTTGTATACTTCTATTGGATTCGTTAACATGTTTCTAGATTTATCATAGACTCTCAATGACCAGTTATTAAATACTTTACTGTTTGCATCATCTTCAGAAAAATTAGCTGATATAGTTCCCCAATCTGTGTGAAACTTTAACATATCTACTCTAGGATCTAATACAGGAGTAGAAAATTGCTTCTTACAAAAAGAATGAATAGTTCTAAAATTGCCAAAATCTTCTTCTTTATATTGTGTAAACTTAGCAAGTACTCTTGTTACTGCTTCGTTAATTGCTTTGTTAGTAAAAGATACATATACCATTTCATGAGGTAAGACTCCTAACCTTAAATGTTTTTCAATTAATTTTATTAGCCTAGTGGTTTTTCCAGTGCCTGGAGGACCAAATATCTTAAAAGTTTTATTTGCTATCTGGGTCAAATGGAGCTGCCTGTTGTGTAAATTTAACATTTCTTTCTTTTATGTTTTCTTGTTTAGGCTTAGGTATTTTCCATAGTCTTCCTTTATAGTCATTATAGGATCTTATGTACTCTGCACCATTATCAATAAGAAGTTCTTTTACTTCAGAAGGTTTCATATTGTTACCATCCTTCTTTAAAAACTTTTTAAATACTTCTGCTCTAAAAAATAAATGTCCGTCATCTTCAAAAATATAATCAGTTTGTGTTTGTGTTATATGATCTGCAAGTTGGCTATCATCAATGAAGTTTCTAAACAGATATTCAAACTCATCTTTGTCATCGTCTGTAAAGTCATATCCTTCTACTTCAGTTTGCATAGATTTAAGGAAAGTTAACCACATATTAAATCCTTCCTTCTCCATTGTTTTCCATACAATATCTGCATCAAACAATTCAGTTTTTAATAATTGTTGCTGACATAGTTGCTGCCCTGTTAATCGAATAGGTTTTTTATCTATTGTTAAAATATATTTAGGGGGTTTAGTGCTTATCTTTTGAAAACTATCTATTGAAAAACTATAGTTATGTTTACCTATACCTAACTTTCTTTTTACACATGCAGCTTGATCACAAAACTTTTTAGCAATAGGAGTATTACATCTATAGTTATATGTCTTTTCACTACTTAAACTTTTAATTACAGTTGCTTTTAATTCTTTAGCAGGTATTGCATTTTCTTTCCAATTCTTATTAACTTCACCTAATCCATCTTCCCATGCACCGTCCTTACCATGTTTCTTTAACATAAGAACTCCTACATTAAACAAAGCATCATTTCTGCCTTCTCCGGGTTCTACTGTATTTTTAATAAAACTTTGAACACATGGTGGATAGTCATTAAATAATTCATCTTCATCATGCAATTCTTCTATTTTAATTTTATAAAAGTCTTCTGGTTTAACTAAATAAGGCGCTACTGCTTTCTCTAAATCTTCTATTGCAATTGATTGGCCTTTATCATCTATTGCATGTCTCGTTGTAAATTTAGCATTTTGATAAGGCAAGTTTAACCAGTTACCAATTGTACCTAATTCAACATTTATAGTTCTTTGTTTTGGAAATATTTCACAATCAGCTAAACCTAAACGACTTGCAAGTTGAGTTAACTTATCAATCATATCAGTTGCAGGAATAATTCCATCAATATGTAAAAATATATGTAGTCCACCAGACTTAGATCTATATGGAAACAAAGGTAGTTTTAAATCTCTAATTTTTTTAATTATAATAAGTGGATTAAATCCATCATACTCATCTACATCTATACAACCCCATTTACATTGGTTGTCCTTCATAATAGGAACAATACCTAAACTTAATTGTCCGTTTAAATGTTGTCTAAATAATTCTATGGTTACGTCACCTTTTTTAGTTAATGCACGACCTTCAGCTTTACCATCTTCCCTATGAGCTCCGTTGAGCTCATAGGTTCCATAGGCAGATGTTAATCCTCCAAAAAGTTTACTAAAAAAATTTAGTGAACTCATTAAAAAGGAGCTTTCGTACCTGTTTGTTCTTGCTGATCCTCGGACAGATTGACCTTGGCATTACCTTTTTTACAAGTTTCATAGAAAGCCATAGCACTATCCATTAATCCTTGATTAGGTATATCTTTGACATGATCTACTTCCCAACCAAACCAAGAACCTAAACTGTTCTTTTCTAACACAGTTCTCAATTTATATATTTGAGACCATGTAGGTGGTTGAAACATACCATTTTTACCCTTTCTTCTTTGGGATAGCATCATAGAATTCCACTTCTTGGATTTCTTTGCTTGCGTGGCTTTCATGACAATAACTGCAGTTTCAGCAGGTTGATCATTGTCTCCTACTAACATAACATAGTGGTAATGAGTCGGTTCAATATAATTGCCATTAGCAAGTCTATCTTTACGATCATCGCCTCTTGTTGTTTTAGTCATTATATCCGAATCAGCAGGATATGAGTTAACAGGTGCAACAGAATTCTGTGTACCTCTGTCTGCCCATTCCACATATTCGAATTTAAAGAAACAAGGAATAACGTCAAATCCTTCAGACCCATTATAGAGTTTGTTTAGAACTGAGTTAATTACTTGTCCAGGTCTTGCCTCACTAATAAATTTAGCATCACCTTGTGTTACATAAGGTGAGTTATTAGTAAGTATTTTTAAGAACGGAAGTGATACATCTTTTGATGATATGTTTTCCGCTCCTGCACCAGCAAACTGTTCCATGTCTACAGCCATTGGTACATCAGCAGTAGATTTAACAGCTACTTCTGTTTTTTCTTGTGTCTTCATTTTTTACCTATTAGTTGTTATTTGTTAGTTTTTATTTTAGTTCGGTTGGCAATATACAATCCAAACGTTTCCGATGGAAGTGTTTTATTCTTCTCAATTTGCTCTTTTACAAATCCTCGAAGAGTTTGCCAATGAACGTCTTGTTTTTGGTCTACGACAAGACCTTTAGCTTCTAACTCAGATTTTAAATTTACTGCGTTAGAATCTTCCCCCTTACCAAACGATACTGATACATTATTTTTTATCAGATCTCCATGGTCGTTCTCACGCAACCATTGAAAAGCTTCCGCTTTTCTATCTTCAGAGATTTTCGCATAGTAGTAAGGTGAAACTTCAACAGATGTACCGTTATCTAATTTAATAGAAGACACTCCTGCTTGTTGCATAAGTGTCGGTATCACCTCTTCCGATAAACGTCTAGCTTCTTCTTCAGCCTCTTTAAGAGACTTCTGAATAGTTTCGACTTTTTGATTCTGGGAAGTAAGCTTATTACAAGCTTCGGATATTTCTTTGACTTCGTCAGTTTTTATATTTATCGTTGTTAGTTGTTCTAGGTTCATAAATATGACCTCCTTTTATTATGTTGACTATATAAACATTACAGATTATAAGTCAAGCATTATGTTGAACTTGTTTAACTTTAAAACACAACCATACGAACACCAAAAAACATGCCTCGAAAAATCCTGGGATAAAGAAACTTATGCGTTTTTTATGGAAATGGGTACAGGAAAAACTAAAGTCGCTATTGATAATATAGGACTTTTAAGAATTAACAGAAACATTACTGGAGTTTTAATACTAGCACCTAAATCAGTTTACACTGTATGGGCGTTTGATGAGATTAAAAAACATATGTCTCCCGACATAGATTATGAAATATATTCTTGGAACATAACTAAACCAAAAGAATTAACAAAGTCATATGATCCTTATGGAAAATTAAAAATCTTTTGTATGAACATTGAGGCGTTATCTACTTCGAGAGGTCTTAAAGGTGCTACAGAATTTTTATATAATCACAAAAACAATTTATCTATTGTAGACGAATCAACTACTATAAAAAATCATAAAGCAATTAGAACTAGAAACATTCTTAAATTAGCAGACTATTCTACATACAGAAGAATATTAACAGGTTCTCCTGTAACTAAATCACCATTAGATCTTTACACACAATGTAATTTTTTAGATCAAAAACATTTAGGGTTTTCTTCTTATTACACTTTTAGAAATAGGTACTGCATTACTCATAGGCTTGATTTAGGCAATGGTAAGTATACAGAAATACCTGTTAAATATGTTCACATAAAAGAATTAGAAGAAAAACTATCTAAATTTTCTTACAGAGTAACTAAAGATGAATGCCTGGATCTACCTCCTAAACAATATGCTAAACGATATATTGAAATGAATGATGATCAAAAGAAATTTTATGAACAATTGCGACTTGCAGCTATTGCAATTATAGAAGATGAAACAGTTTCGTATAACAATAAGTTAACTGAAATAATTAGACTTCACCAAGTATGCAATGGTTTTGTTAAAACAAATGATGGTGATTTAAAAGAATTTAAAAATCCTAAACTACATGCTTTATCAGATATAATAGAAGAATCTGAAGGAAAGATTATTATTTGGGCAAACTATATTTACAACATTGAATCTATTATAAAATTTTTAAAAGAAAAATATGGAGTTAAATCTGTTGTAGCTAACTACGGTGCAATTGATTCAGTTACTAGAACTAAAGCTATGAAAAGTTTTCAAGAGGACGATGAGTGTAGGTTTTTTGTAGGTAATCCTACTACAGGAGGTTTTGGTTTAACTTTAACAGCAGCCACTAATGTTATTTATTTCTCTAATAGTTTTAACTATGAAGTTAGAAGACAATCAGAAGATAGAGCACATAGAAGTGGACAAACTAAAACTGTTTTATATACAGACCTTATTTGTAAAGATACTTTAGATGAAAGAATTTTAGTTTCTTTAAAAAATAAAAATAAATTAGCGACTGAAACTTTAGGTGATGACTTTAAAGATTGGTTAAAATAATTATTTTATAGTTTCTAAATATTTATCAAATCGTTCCCACCATTTTTCTTGGTAGTCTTTTAATTCTTGTCCTTCTAATGAAAATTCTTGATAGTTAAAATCTCTTGAACACATACATATCTTAACTTGATCTATCTTTCCGTACATGCTTTCATGAGCTAAACTATATGCTCCCAATTGAATAAAGTAATCTTGAACAGCGCTCCACTCTCTTTTCTTTGGTTTATTAGTTTGTTTCCAATCAAAGATAGTTACTTTATCATCTATAACTCCAATACAATCTGTTGCTCCTGCGAATTTCTCTGGGTAAGCTAAACTAATTTCGTTTCCCCAAACTTGAGTTAGTCCTCCAATATTTTTAAGAATAGTATGAGCCATTTTTCTAGCTCTGTTTCCTCTTTCAGAAATATTTAAATAACCTTCTCCTTCTAAATATTTTTCAATAACTAAGTGCATTTCAGTTCCCATAGCAGAGGCATCATTTTTTATTTTCTCTGCTCCCTCTTCGCCCACACGTTGTTTCCATCGTTCTAATGCTTCTATAGACTCTTTGTCTTTTGTGGCTCCAAGTATAGTAGTTACAGAGGGTAATTTAGTACCGTCTACAGAATACATACGTTTGCCTGTTTCAGGATCTTCAGCTCTCGAATATTTTTTGTAAGGGAATTTTTTTATTAATTCTAATTCAGTTAATGTAAATGAGTTATCTTCTATGTTTTCTGTAAATATCATTTGATATTACTACTACATATGGTTAGAAAGTACAGCTAAAAGTATAGCTAATAATGCACCAGCTATATATTTTTCCATTCTAGATATTCTTTGTTCAATCTTTTCAATTTTATCGAATGTCTGTTTCTGCATAATTCTGCAGATCTTTTCATGATATTCAATCTTATCTAATGCAGACTTTCTAGCCATTTAGTACATCCTCTACTTGTTCATATATATCGTCTATAAATTCTTTTCCAACAAAACCACCTTTATTAAGTTGCATAGGTTGTTGTGTGTTATTAGCTACTGCTTGACCTAAGTTATCTCTAGGAAATAAAGAAGCAAAAGTTTGAGCATTGTTTTGTCCGGTGGCCTGTGGCATCTGACCAGTATTCATTGCTTGTTGTGGTTGTGCATTTTGTGGAGGAACCATTGCTTGAGGTTCAGTTGCTTGTAACATAGGATTTGAGTTAGCTATTTGATCAAAGTTATCCTCACTCTTAGCCATTAAATTAGCTCCTTGTAAAAATTCTTCTCCAGCCGCCGCTGTTTCTTGAGTTAAGTTTTTTGCTGTTTCAAATTCAGGGTAAATTCTGTCTCTAGTAAACTTAGGCATAGTTCCAAAGTCAAATTTATTAGATAAAGGAATATTAGGATCTAGACTTTGTATTTTTTGTCTTATTTCTTCAAAATCTATTTTATTAGGATCTACTCTAAAATCATCACCTTCTGCTTCCATTAAACTATTTATAAATCTTGCAAACGTTCTAGATGCTCTAGGAACTAATTGAGGTTTTAAAGAAACTACATTAGGATCATCAGACATAAATCTTAGATATTGATTCATCTCCATCATGTTTTCTGCAACTTTAGGGCTAGTTATAAGACTACCAAACAATCTACTTCCTAAAATTAATTTAAACGTATTACCAAAACCAAAAGCAGCTGAAGTTGCTCCAGCTAGTATTCCGCCAGAAGAACCTGCTCTTAACGTTATTGATCTTTGTACAAATTTAGAAGGGTCCGTAAAATCAACTGTATCTATAGATCGTTTAATAGCAACAATGTCTTTTATTCTTTGTAATGCTTTTTCTCCTGCAACTCCTCCTCCAAATATTTCTCTAATTTTATCTTGTCCTTGAGCTTGGTCTAAACCTATATTTTTTACAAACTTATCAATATCTATTTCTCCAAAATCATGATTTCTAATCATACCATCATTTAAATTAGCCATTCCTTGACCTTCAGTAAAAACTCTACCGTCTATTTCTGTAACATCAAAAGTTTCATTTGTTTTTGTTTTAGCTCTTATTCTTTGTTCAGTAAGATCATCTAACTGAAATAATCTTTTAGTTTTAAAACCTTTTTTAGAAGCTTCAGCTGCAATTGCTTGAGCAGACAAACCTTGGTGGTCTCTTAAAGGAAACTGCGTAGAGTTATTCCATGAATCCCAGAACCAAGTTCTTACATAACGATCATACATTTCTTGAGATTCTTTACTGTTAGGTATTTTAACAGTTCTTTTTACTTTACCCGTTTCATCTAAAATATCATAACTTGAACGGGTTACTCCTAGTACTTGTTTTAATTGTTTAACAGCGTCAGGACTATCTGATGCTAAAATTCTTCTAATTACTTTATCAAAAATTTCGTCAGGATATATAGTTGCCGGGCCTACCATTTCAATTCCTTTATCAGCAAACAACTTACTATCCATTGCTCTTAATTGTTTAGCTACTTTATTAGTATTAAAAGGTCTTAAAACCATTGAATAAAAACTATTAGCTTCTTTCAATCTGTTAAAACCTAAATTTGCAGTTCTTATATTTTTGTCTATAAAATCTTCAGCCGCTTGTGGGCCTTCTCTTCCTAAAATTTCTGCATATTCATCTTTAAATATTTCGTTTTTTAAATTACTTCTAACTGTAGCATCGTTCATACTATTTAAATCTTTTTCAAGAGCATTTCTAATAACTAATATCTGAGGTTTAACATTATTAAATTTTGTATTTGTGTAAGCTGCTGTTTGCATTCTTGATAAACCAGACCAGTCACTCATTCTAATGTGTCCTTTATTTCTAGTAATTTCGTTTAAATATCTAACATATTGAACTAAAGTATCATCAGTAGGCATTAAGTCTCTTCCAGGACCTGTGTTATCAAATAAGTCATAGTATTGTGAGGGATATTCTGTTTTTATTTGTTCAAGTAATCTTTCTGTTTCTTGTCTAACTGTTTTAGTAGGTATAAATTTAGGATTACCTATTTCTTCCCAATACTTTCTAACTTCTCCATATTCTGTGCTAATTGTATCTAAAACTTTACCCCATTCTTTTTTTATTTCATTTGCTCCAGCATAATTCATAATACTTATATTACTTCCTGGTGCTAAATTTAAATTGTCTGCTGCTTCTAAAAAAGCTTCTTGACTTAATTTTTTATTTGACTCTTTATTGAATTTAACTAAAGGACCTGATACCAAAGGATAGACCCCAATAGTACTAAAGAACTTTTTAAAAAAGTTTTGAAAAGCATTGTTCCCTGGAATTAAAGCTGCAACACTTGGTCTCATTCCTACTCTCTCATAAGACCTTGCTATTTCTTTAGATTGCTCTGAGTTTAAACCCAATTGATTTTTTACTCCTGATTTTACTGCAAACTTAACTACAGGTAATAGAGATAAAGCTCCACCAGCCCAAAGCATATCATTGTTAGCTTCACTTAATGCATTAAATAAAGTTCTTTCAGCAAAAGGTAATTTTCTAATATCGTTATCTGTAAGATTGGCCATGTCTGCAGAAGTTGCTGCTACAAAATCAGAACCTAAATTTCCCATATCATATAAAACAGAACCTGCTCCAGCTCCTGTAGCACCTGCAAGCAAAGAAGTAGCTTCTGTTGCTAACTGAGGAGTAGTACCAAACTTTCTTGCTTTTTGAAAAAAGTCGATTGTGTTATCCACCATACCCGCTAAGTTTCCTAACATTCTTATAGGAATACCTGCAGGGCCTCTTACGTTAGGTAGTTTTTTTAAAGAATCTTTTAACACACTAAATCTTTTATTATACATATCACTCATGTTTCCAAAACGAGTGTCTACTCCATATCTATCTTTAAATCCTTGTTGAACAAATGCATCCATAAGCGCATCTTTGTTTTTAAAATAAGGAACCATAGACGCTCCAGCAGCTCCATAGAATACAAGATCTCCTCTTTCCATTCCAGTAGCAGTTTTCATGCCTTCCAATCTTTTTTGTTTTACACCAGCAACACTTTGTGCACCTAAATTAATTAATCTAGAGTAGTCCTCTACTCCTTCATATCCTTTAAGTTCTCCTGTTTTAAAAGCTTGGTCTAATGCTTCCATTTGTTCTGGAGCAAGACTTCTAGTGTCAATTTTCTTTTGATCTATTGCTGATTGGAGCTCTTTTAATGAAGCCATTTTTAACCTCCAGCAATTGGTATAGTGTTTAATATATCTCTTCTAGAGGCTGAGTTTTGTACAACTTGGCTTTGTTTATATTGTTTATTTTTTTTATCGTACTGCGCTTTAACTCCAGGAATATCCATAAAGTTATTTATAATAAAGTCTTCATCACCGCCTCCAAATTTATAGTCATATAAATAATCACCTGCTTTTTCTGTAAATTCTTGTTCTAATTGTCCGTAATTTTTTCTAATTGTTCTTGGTGAAGCAATATATTTAATAATTTGTGTTCTTTGTGCAGCATTATTAATATCTTTTTGTGTTAATCTGTCTTTATCTTTGTTTGCATTTGCAACAATATATTTCATACGTTGTTCAATTAAAGCTAATCTAGTATATTTCTCTAGATCTTCTTCTGTTGGTCTAAACCCTTCAGCTACAATTCCAGCTTTCTTTAATTCTTTTTCAACTCTTTTAGCACCATTTTCTCTAGCATCTTCTAAATCTGAATTAAATCTGTTAATCATGTTCTCAGATTCTTTTTTACCTATAGCAAACAAAGAACTAGAACCTTCCCTTCCAAACACTTGTCTTCCAGTAGTTTTACTCATTTCAGCTACAATTTCATCATCAATGACAGAAGTGTTGCCTCCCAGATTACCATTTGCAAAGAAATCAAAAGTACCTAAAACATCCTCAGTTAATAAACCTAAAGCAGCTTTTGATCCACCAGATTCAGCATTTTTCATAACAAAGTCAATCATTATACCACCTCTTCTATTTTCATTTAGACCTTTAAGAGAATCTCTTATTAAATCTTTATCCATATTCACATCAGTACCAGTGAAATTTGCTTGCACAAAACCTTGTGTTCCATCTGGATTCATAATTCTTTGATAATATTTATTGTCTTTACCTAAAGATACTCTAACATTTTTAAAACCACCTGGAAGAGAAGGATCGTTTACTTTAACTGTTTTATCTCCGCCAGTTAACATTTCTGTTCCTTTAGCTTTTTCCTGTTTCATTTTTAAATAAGCTTGTGCTAACTTCATATCTGATTCTTGTTGTTTCATTTTTAAACCAATCATCATATCTGCAGTAGAACCTAAAGCTTGACCTGCTACATCAGCAAAACCTCTAAGACCAGGTTGTGTAGTTTTCCCTGATAATAAAGTTGCAGCAGTTCTCATCATTAACAAATTATTTAAACTTTCAGGAGTATTCCCTGTCATTTGATTCATTTGATCTCTGAAATCTGCAAAACCTGCAGATAGTTGAGAAGTTTTAGAAGTTTCATTAGCTCCTGCAATATCTCTTTTTCTTTTGTTTATTAAATATTCTATTTCCTCTGGACTTTCATTTCCTGTAAGTACAGGAACTCCATCTGAGTTGGCCGGTGGCATGTCTCCTGCGTCTCCAGAAGGTTTACCAATTATTTGTCTTAAAGTAGGTTCGTCTACATTAGACTCAATTGCTATTTGTTTAATTTGTTCATCTGTTACAGTAGAAGCATCTTCAATTCCTAATTTTTTAGCAACTTCATTTACAGTGTTAGCCATTTCTAATTGTGCGTTTAACGCTTTTTCATCGTCAGTCATTGGATTTTCAATACCAATAGGATTTTTTTTAGCTTCTTCTTCTAACTTTCTATAATCAGCTAAATTTTCTGTAACTTTCTTTTTGGGGTCTGGATTGTATTCTGGTTTATTGTAAATTAATCTGTCTTGTATATCTGCTTGATAATCTTCTATAGACATTGCTTCAGGTCTTTGTGCTTCAACTTCGCTTGGTGAGATTAAAGCTCCTGTAACACCTGCTCCTATAGATCCTAGTGCTGTTTTTCCAGGGTTAGATACTATTTTTTGAGTAATGTCTCTCATTCTAGGTGCCATGAATTCACCAGTTTCTTTTAATGCTGTTATTCCTGATCGTCTAGCACTTCCTGGCAAGAAAGCCATTCCAGGCACTGCTAAAGAAGCTCCGGTTAAAAATTTACCAGTATCTCCTTCTTTAACACCTTCAGCCATTTCTCTAGAACCTACGCCAATACCATAACCTTCTAATCCTACTACACCTGTTTGTACTGCAGGTTTAGCCATAAATTTAGAAACTTTAGGTGCTAGAAATCTATATGTAGGTGTGGCAGCGGCTCTAATCGCATTACCTGCTGAAAAAATTCCTCCTACAAAATAACCTGGTACAGCTTTACCATTTATTTTATTAAGCTCTTGAGCTTTTTTTCTGAACAGAGGTCTATTTAAGGTTTTATCCATTAAATTTCCTTATCTTACTTGGCCAGTTGCGCCCGCTGTAGGGTTTCTGTTTAACATTGAATAAGTTGCATATGCACCAAGTCCTGCTCCAGCAGCTTGTGCTAAAGGACTTCCTCCAGCTTGAGGAGTAGTAGTTTGTGTTAATGCAGAAGTACTTGTAGGACCTGCAGCGTAAATGTTTTTAGTAAACTCCGCTCTTTGATAAGGTTCGTAAGCTCTTTGTAATTCAGTTTGTCTAGCAGCATCAAGAGCTTGTTGACCAAGCTGTCTTTGTAATCCACCCGCAGCCATCAATTGATTGATATCTGCTTGACCCATAGCTTGTTGCTGACCACCTAAAGCTCCTAATTGCTGGCCACCTTGTATTCCTAATTGTTGTTGACCTGCAGCTAGTTGACCTGCTTGTTGAAATCCTGTTGCTAAAGATTGACCTTGTTGTCCAAGGATACGGTTTTGTAATTCCGCTTGTTGTACACCTTCACGTCCACCACCAAAAGCACCTGCATTTACTGCTTGTGCTGATAGTTGATTTTGCATCATTTGACCTTGTCTTCCAATTTCATCAGTCACATACGATTGATAAGGGTTTAAAAATTGATTTATATTGGGTCCTGCTAAAGCATTTTGAACTGCAGTTATACCTAGTCCAGTTGTAGGAGCACCAAGTCCAGTTGTACCTGACGCTGTAATACCTTGATTTTCTAATCCTGTTAAACCTTGTGCTTGAACTGCAGGAATAGTAATAGGAGTTTTTGCAAGCGATGATGCAGTGTCCATTAATCCTAGTTTTCTTTCTTCTATTCCAGGTGCTTCTCTTATGTATTGTGTAGTTGTAGCTGGTGCTGATGCTGGTGCTGGAGCACTACCTCCACCTCCTCCAAATATACTCATTAGTTTAACTCCTTTTGAAATTCACAGTGTTTCATTTTCCAATCAAAATTTTTCATAATTTTTTTATACCCCGGTCTCATTAAAGCTGTAATTCTTTTACAGTTGTTTATTTTAGCAAATTCTTCAGCTGCTTTAATTAACTTAGGGAACCATAAAGGCATTTTCTTACCTGTACAGATAAGACCCTGAAGCTCTTTAAAATTTGGATTGTCAAAAAACCTTGTAGTACAACAACCAAATACTTTGCTTTCTCCGTCTTCGTCTTTTCCAAACATAATCCATAAATGCATTACGTTTTTCTCTAACAATTCTTTTATATGCTTTGGTTCAGCGTATTGACCGCTATACTTTAAAGCTTCTGCAACAAAAAACTCAACTAAAGGCCAAAAAGTTTCTACTTCTGAAGGCTTTATAAATAAACATTCTATTTCTGCTTTAGTTATCTTTTCTGCTTGCATCTAATATATCCATAATTCTTTTAAAACGTTTTTGTTGTTCATAGAAAAATTCTGCACCCTTTTTTCTTTGGTCTTCTTTGTTATTTATATCTGCTCCGGCAATAATTCCTGCTCCTCTAACTGCAGCAGATCTTGATACAAATTCACCATCAGCTAATTGAGCTAACATAGTGTCTTCATTCTCATCACCCATTCCAGCACCATCTTTAACAAAACCACCTGCTCTAGTATAGTTGTTTAAATCATCTTCACTGTGGCTATGTTTAGAAGGCAACATTTGTCCAAGGCCTCCTTCATTAAATTTTGCAATACTTGCTAATCCACCAGTGTTAAAATTAACTGATTTAAAATTCTGTGTTGGTTCGCTTCCTAAAATTTCTTCAACTGTTTTATAAGTTTCTGGATCTTCTAAAGCTGAATCTGTTCCTGTTGCATAATCTCTAACCATAAATCCTGTAGGAGTTCCGGGAGCACCTGATTTAGCAAATTTAGTGTAAGCTTGATTTGGAATAGGCGCTAAGTAAGATCTTTGTTCATCACCTCCACCCATACCTCCTAAAAGAGATGTAAGTGCCATACCTGTTCCTATTTTTCCAGCAGTTGTTTTTGGCATTAGTCTAGATAAAAAACTTCCTTCGTTACCAACTAAACCTTGCATAGTCCCTGGATCACTTCCTAAAGGAGCACCAGAAGCTGCTTGACCACCACCTAGTTGTGGAAATAAAGATCCTAGTCCTCTCATAACACCTGTGTTAGCAAACTGTCCTTTTATCCCAGTACCTGGTAAAGCACCGGCACCACCCATGCCTCCTGCAGCACCAAATGAACTAAAACCTCCAATACCCGCCATACCTGCAGCTTGACCTAAACTACCTGCAAATATACCATCTCTTAAAGCTCTGTTTGTGGACTTACCTCTAAGTTTTTGTACACCAAATGTTACTGCTGCTATAGTGAATGGATCCATAATAATTTTTTATTGTTATGTACAATATTAGCATTTTACTTACGCTTTATCAACTCGTCATGGAAACAACCTTCATAGCTATGTTCTCCAACATGTACAATAGGATCCATAATATAGGCATAACATTTACCTCCTATATTCTTCCATAATTGACAAAAAGAAAAATCTTCACCTAAATAGGTTTTTGTTACAGGATCATGAGTGCAATCAAAAAAATTCCACATATTAGGTTTATCCACATACTCTCCATTAATTACCGTTTTTTGAACAATCTTTTTCTCTGGATAAGCTATAATCATCTTATCAAATACTTTTCTTTTAATTAGCATACATCCTGTTGGACTATGAGTTACTTCTATTACACCTTCTACTATAGTTATGTCATTAGCGTTTTCTAATTTCATCGGATAAGTATGCAAGGATTTTCTTATATCCTCTGCATTTTTTAACTCACCTTTTTTTATTTTTTCAAATGCTTTATCCCACATTAAAGTTTTAAGAGGATAAGGTATAGATATTAAGTCCTTTTCTTTTTTAAGCATTGATATTATAGAATTTGCATGAAAATATATGTCTGAATCAATAAATAACATATGAGTACAATTTGATTCTAAAAATCCAGCTACACATAAATTTCTACCTTGTGTAACTAATGAAGATTTCATTAGTTGAAAAGTTATTGGAATACCTTTATGTAAACATACTTTTTGTAATTCTAATAACGCTTGAGTATAGTGAATAGAACATTCGCTGTGTACTGGTGTCGCAACAAATAAAGATATAGGATTTTTTAAATCTACTTTTTTGTCTGATTTCCACAATGGAGTAATAGCTTTTTCGTAAGGCTGTGGTTTAACTTTTAATTCTTTTAATGTTTGGTAAGTATCTTTATTTATTGTTTCTTTCACTTATGGCTCCTTTCAAAAAACTTGTCCATTCCATTCCTTTTTTTTGCCAACTATAAAATCTTTTGTAAAATTTTTGTTGCTCTTCTAAATGATCTTGTATAAAATCTTCATGCAAGTAATTTGCTGCAACTTCAATTGCTGTTGCTGTATCTCTTGCCATAGATTCGTAATTAGTATTGTAGCTTATATACACAGGCCACTCAGCACATGTTTCATACAAGGCTCCAAAATTATTAGTAATAACATGTACACCAGACGCTAGAGCTTCTAATGCAGACGCACAAGAAGTTTCTTCAAAGATACTAGGATAAACAAACATATCATAATTAGGCATCATCTCTTTAATATATTCATTTGGTTTATATCCTATGTAATTTACATTAGATAATTTTTCAGCTTGTTCATACAAAGATTTAAATTGTTCATCATTAGCTTTTTTAAAATCATCTCCATACACTTGCGTTGAACTATATACATCTAGTATAATATTAGGGTTTTTAATTTCTTGCATTGCACGAAGAACAACATTTAATCCTCTCCAAGGAGTGCAATGATGAATAAGTTTTATAGGATCACCTTTTTTATAAATCTTTCTAATTGGAAAATCTTCAACCCCGTTTTTAATAACAACAGATCTATCAGTTGGTATATCAAAGAAGTATCTAAACTTTTCATAATTCCAATGACTATTGAATACATACCAATCATATTCTTTATGTCTTGTTTTGTTACCAAAAAACTCTTGTAAGTTTGGTTGGTCCCAAGAATTCTTTTGCCAAAGTATATTTACTTTGTTTGGATCTATTGGAACTTTACCTGGTATAGATGTGCAGATTTGCACTTGATCTAATAATTCTTTTGAAACATGCTTATGCAGCATTTCCATTTGTAGCTCGGTGGCACCACGAGGTTTCATTATTTTTTAGTTAGCGCTCCCATGGAAACTTTTGTTACTTTAATTTCTAGGTCTTGTCTAAAATCTTCTGCAACAGTATCCGTATTAGGATTTAGAACATCAACTTGAAATTCATCTTTACTAGCATAAATTTTACCAGTTCTTTTATTTTTTATAATTTCAGTTGCTGTGGCCGGTATTTTTGGTAAATCAGTCATATTTTTTTATACCTTTATTTACAGTTTTTGTCTAGCCTTTTCCTTGGCCTTTATAACGTTTAGTTCTTTTCTGTCTCTTCTCATTTTTGTTTAATGATTTTTTATGTTTTCGAGGACCTCTCTTTTTAGGTTTATCTCTAGTTACAAAGTCTTTAAATTTTCTAGCCATTTTCCTGTGATCTATCTATCAAAGCATAACTAACAGATCCTGTAATTTCATTAGCAGTATCTGCTTGTATTTTTAAAACATCATTAGCTTCCATATTTAAACTAGATTTTATAAAATTATCAAAACCTGCTGATAAAGATTGGTGAGCAATGTCTACATCTGATCCTCCAGATTTTTGTAAAAATACATCGACAGCTATATTACCTCCAGCTTGATGACTTATTTGTAAAGACTTGCTAATAATTGTTGCATCTGATGGACACGTTAAAACTGTCGTGATGTTTGTTGTAGTTAAATCAAATGTTTCGCTTTTATATCTAATTGTCATTGCATAAAGTAGTTAAAACTGTTTTGTTCATTTTTAATTTCTTCTTGATAAGAAGTGTTTAATTTATCTTTAAGAGTTTGTAAAGACTGTGCTACTTGTCTTTGGTTATCTTCTGTGTATTCAGGAGTTGGCTCTGGAATAATTATATCTACTCTTGCCATTATCTCATTCCATCAGGTTGTATATCTGCTCTAAAAGTACCATATCTCCAGCTTTCATCTGTAGAGGTGTTAGCTATTTTTAAACTAGCTGCTCTTCCTCTTGCTCTAGTATCCACCTTATCTGTGGCCGAAGTTATTGTAAAAGGACCAAGAGGTGAGGATGTTGAAGTATCTGTTGAATAATTTCTAAGATTTATTGTAACCTGCGCGTTACCATTTAATAATTTAAAGTCTGGTATAAATCTTCTCATACTCATAAATACCTCACCATCTGTTATATCAAAATCCCCAGATTGAATAAATGCAGGTATTGCTGTTTTATTTCCAGCTGAGTCAACTTCATTATTACCAACCTCATGAGCATAATACGTTGATGCACCGTTTTGGTTTGTCACTCCTTGAATAGTAGGAAATGTTGGTGTACTAGACGCATTATATTCAGTGGCATATGGATTGTCGTATAGCGTTGCATCAAACCAAGTGGTTCTTGAAAGTGATCCAGTCGTCCAAGTATTTTCTGTGTAGTTATAAGTTACAACTCTATCAATTGAGGAAGAACCATCTTTAGGATAGAACCAACTTATTTCTTCATAAAGATGATTTAATCCAACATGTACTTGTTCTCCATTGCTATAACTAATTCCAAGATTATTTCCTTTATTTGTAAATACAAAATCTTCAACTAAACATGGTACAGATTTAACTGTACCATCGTATACAAAAAAACCTCCTGCTTGACCCATCCACCAAACAGCTCCATTAATATACTTAATAGCGTGTTGACCAATAGCTCCACAATTACTTCCAACTTGTCTTATAGAAAATGTAAATGGAGGACCCACAAACTGCATTACATAAGCTGAAGTGTCGGTTAGTATTAAAATATAATCTTTTCCTCTTACAGCTCCTACAATTTTTGTCCCTGAATCTATTCTAAATGTACCCGCAGTATTAACTGATGTTGGTGTGTAATCCGACAAATTTTCTTGATCACTAAATCTTATAAACATTGGGTCTTGAGTTTTTGTATCACCAATCGTAGTTTCTGTTCCAAGTATTACTAAATGCCTATCTCTTTCGGAAACAATAGACATAACAGATTTAGTGGGTGCTCCACTAACGACAGTTGCTCTTGTATTTAACGCAGCTGGTGTATTACTTATAGTATCCCACTCAAACGTTTTACCATTTTTTATTGTCGCAATTAATTTTGAACCAAAATGATCTAAAGACCATGAAGCAGATTCTAAAGTTACTCCACCAGTAATTGAAGCTGATCCCCATCCCAGATAAACTTCAACAGAAGCTCCACTTGCATGGGCTGATCTTGTGCCTGCCACATCTCTAGTAATTCCAGTTAGATCGTTTGCTGATACTCCTGTATATGAAATAAATTCTGTTCCGACCTTTATTGTGCCTGTTGTTGGAAATCCAGTTGTAGATGAAAGAGTAATTGAGGTTCCTGATCCTCCAGTTCCCGCTGTATCATCTAGTAATAGTCCATTTAAAGTTGTAATTACTCCTGATGAGCCTCCCCATCCAGAGGTACCATAACCAAAACCAACAGTCTGATTTAATGGACCTATTTTAACATAAGGGTTTATTGTCGCTGCTCCACTTGCTGCAACAGTTGTACCGGCATTAGCCGCCATAGTAATTGTAAATGTATCTAGACTCGTTACTGTCACGACTTCAAAAGTATTTGTAGTAAAATCTGCAACTACATAACCAGCTCCCACTGGAGGCGTAACAGAAGTAAATGTAATTAAATCTCCTGCAGATAAACCATGAGCAATTTTATTTACAGTGACAGTTGGACTCGTATTAACTGTTGTAAAGGTTGCTCCAGTAATTGCAGTGTCTAACGGTGTAATATCGTAAAATGCATTTTCATAAAATATAAATAATCCTTTGTGAGTACCTATAGCTGCGTATCTTCTACCATCTAAATCAGCCCAAACAAGTTGATCTCTTGCTGCTCCTACTAAAGTTTTAGATGTTAATTGTTCCCAACCACCTATTTTTTCAGGTAGTCCATATCTAAATCGAACAAAATCACCGTCAGTCCATTGACCTTCTGCTCCTGTTGCTGTGACTTGTTTATTAAAACCTGGTCTTATTTGTACATTTGTTAATGGCATACTGTATTATACCATAACTTATTCTTTATTTAAATATAATCCAACAGCCTTATTTTATGAAAATATTTCCAGAAATAGTTATTCTATAGTCATTAGTTGTATAAAAAGGAAAAACTTGATGAAGTTGTTTTGCTGGAAACATTATCATTTTGCCTTCAAAACTTTTATCAACATCTAAACAGGTGCTTAAAATATTACCATCAATTTCTGTATTTAAGAATGAAAATTTAGAAGTAGAATTGTATTTGGGTTTTTCATTAGTTTTAAAAAAATTTTCTTCATCTTCTAGAGCGTAGGGTATGCTCACAAATATAACAAAAGAAAATATACCTTTATGATTATGAGGAGGGTTAAACTCATATTTTTTTTGAAAATTAACCCAAACATCGCCTACACAAAAAAACCTGTCTTCGATCAAATAATTAAGTTTATTCACATGTTCTTTAATAAAAGAATTGTCAAAACAATCTTTAAGAATAAAACGATATAACGAATCACTAAGAGGAGGTAATAAATATTCTTCTTTTATATGACCATACAACTGATCATTATATTTATAATTTTTTTTATTGATAACATCTTTTATAAAATTAAAGCAATCTTTTGGTAATTCAAATGAACCTATTTTTAATTTTTTAAAAATATCTTTAGATAGCTGCCAATTTGTCATAAAAACTATATGTCTAATGATTCTATTTCACACTGAAACACTAAAATTATTCTGTTTTCTAAACAGAATTTGCTTATAGGAACTGAACTGTGAGGTATTCTACTATCAAATATAACTACAGAATTTGGATAAGGAACAATTGATGATCTTATATGTTCTTTTTTCTCATCATAAAAAACAGTTTCACCATGCCACTGAGGAGACCACTCATCAGTCAAATACATTATGATTGTTCTATTAAATCCTTTTTTAGTTATTTTGTCTGTATGAATCTCCATTTCATTTCCAAACCTGTAAGAATTAAAATAAACATCATAAGGTCTTATTAAAACATTATATTGTTTAGTTAACTTCATTAAAACTGGTCTTAATACTTCTGGTAATTGATTATAATCAACGATTGGTGTTTTCATTCCACCATAGATAGGACAATTTAAATGCCATTCAGCCATAGTTGCTGATGCTCTACCTGTAAATGTCCAACCTAAATTCTTACTATGAGATTGTAAATCGTAAAAATCTTCATAATCTAAAAAATCTTGAATGTTAATTATTTCATTTTGTTTAATCATATAAATTTAGGCCCTTTAATAAAAAAAACTATACTATTTCTTACACCTTTTTCAATAGGTAATACTCTATGAGGTATGTCACTTTTAAACATTAAAAGTGATCCAGGTTCTTCAAACTCTTTTATTGGTGTTTTACCGCCCTGTGAAAATATTTCAAGACCGCCCCCTTTGTACTCTTGTAAAGAATTATTTATAATTATTGTAAATTTAACATCGTGAAATTGATTATTAGAGCCATCTTTGTGCCAATCATAAAAATCATTTTCTTTATAAGAATTAAATAACACAGTATCTAAATCATTAAAATTATATAAAGAATATCCGTAATTAAATTGATTACACAACTGAACTTCATCAAAAGCTTTCTGTAGGTTATTTTTTACATTTTTCCATTTAACACAATCTACATTATCCAAATTTTTTAATTTACCATAAATATTTGAATGTGCTTCAGTATCATTAAAATTATCTAATTTTTTAAAATTACAAACATTATTTAACTGTTCTAATTCTTTTTTGCTAAAAAGTTTTTTCCAAAAAAAATAATCGTATGCCATTATAATAATATAAACCAACCTGTTGCAATCCATTTTTCCTGCGTAGGTGATGGTATTCCTCTATGTGTGTGAGTAAAATCTGTAGGCCATATTAGTGATTTACCTTTTACTGGTTTATATTTAACTTTTTGATATTTAAATTCAGTCTCTCCTTGATCTGTTAGTGTATTTAAATAAGTCATGTAAACTAAACCTCTATTAGTGACTATATTTTTACTATCACCAAACGCACCTCTCTCATTATGCCATTTTTTAAAACCACCATTTTTAGGGTAATATTGAATTAGGTTACTAAATGAAGCGTCATAAGAATTTAAATTATATTTTAAAGCATATTCATTACAAGCAATGTGTATAGCTTCAAAATATTTAATAATTACAGGGTCATTAGAACATCTATAAAATTGAACATCTACTGAATCTTTAAAATCTTTATCTATAACACATTTCCCTTCTTCGTTTACTATATGTCCTACAAATTTATGTTCAGTATTGTTTTTATGGTATTCAATTAATCCATCACAAATTTCTTCATCTACTTTAAATTCATATATAAAATTATCCATCATTTAAAATGATCTCCCGTAATCCAAGCAACTAATGAATTTCTTTCTCCTTTTGTAATTTTTGTTACTTCGTGCAACGTATAACTAGGAAAAATAATTAAAGTTCCTTTTTCTCTCCCCATTTTTTGAGGTTTTTCATCTTCATACAAAAGTAAATCTCCCCCTTCGTATTTATTAGAATCAGTTAATTGTATTGAAATAGATAGTTTTCTAATAGTATCATTATGTAATTTATCTATATGTTTTTTATAAAAACCTTTTCCTTCTTTATAGTTTGTAAATTGTAAACTTTCTAAAAAATGAGATATATGAAAACCAAAATATTTATCATTCATAAAGTTTACTGCATCTACAAGTTTTTTATACAACCAATCTATTTCTTGATCAGGATACAACCACTTTAAATCACTTTCTCTATACGAATTTTTAAGAACATTTTTTTGGTCATTATCTTTAACATATCCTTTAGAAGATTTTATTTTTTTAGAATGATCAATTATTTTTTGACATTCTTCATCATTTAAAAAATTATTTAAATATGCCCATGAATGTACTTTGTCTAATTTAAAAGGCCATACACTATTTTTATTATCAGGCATCGTTTTTATAGATATTATTTTTAAGATATTTATATAAAGTAGGCTTATGGTAAACAGCTAATTCTGCTTTTTCTTTTTTTCTGTTTAAATTTTTAATAGAATTTAACCATGTTATTTTTAAATTATTATAATCATCTTTTATGTTATATTTAATTGTATCTAAATCAGTTGGCGCAAAATTCATTCCAGCAGCAATACAATGAGTCCCACCTTTATGATCATAGGTATAGTCATGGTATCTTTTTTCTGCCAGTAATCTAAAATTACCTAAATATCTTGGTTTTATTTGTAATAATTTTTTATCCCATTCTTTATTAAAATTATTTTTCCAATATTCTGTATCCGTCCTATGTGATAAGGCATAATGGATACCAACAAATTCAGCAAAAGTATGATAGTCCGCTTTACACATAAAATTAAAGTTATCTTTATCCCACTGTGAAATTTTATCCCTTTGTATATTTCTAATTAAATTCATTAAAAATTGGTGTACTGTCCATAACCCATTACTTTCTAATGGCTCAATAAATCCTGCAGATAAACCTATTGCTGCAACATTTTTTACCCACAATCTTTTGTGAATTCCAATTCTCATTTTAATTTTTTTAAATTCTAAATCATCTCTACCAAGATATTGTTTAAACTCTTTTAAGGCATCATCATCTGAAATAAATTTATCAGAATAAACATAACCAGTTCCTATTCTTGACCATAATGGAATATTCCAAATCCAACCATTATTATAAGCGGTACAATTTGTATATGATTCTAATTGTTTCTCCTTATCTGTATAAGGTAACTTAGTTGCCCAAGCAGAATTATTGGGTAACATTTCAGCATAACTTTCAAAAGGTTCTTTCAAAGTTTCACCTAAAAGCAAAGATTTAAAACCAGTGCAATCAATAAATAAATCTGCAGTGTATTTATTATTTAAAGATTTTATTCCATTTTCATCTTGTTCAATAGTTTGAACATCCTCAATAATATGATTTATTTTTTGACATTTTTTTTCTTTTAACCATAAAGCAAATTTCGTAGCATCAAAATGATAAGCTCTTTTACATTCTTTATCAAATTTATTTGCATTTACATAAGCCATTTGTTTAGGAAATAAACAGTCAGCATAATCTGAGTTAGGTGTTTTAGGATATAAAAATTTTTTAAACCACCAATCATTTATACCATTAAAGTTATCCCATAAATCTGCTTCTCCAAATGGGTAATGAAAACTTTCTCCTTTTTTATAAAAATCTGTAAATTTAATACTTAATTTAAAAGTTCCGTCTGTTTCTCTTATAAAATTTTCTTCATTAATACCAACATAATGACACCAATTTCTTATATATTCTAAAGTACTTTCTCCTACACCTACTGTAGATATGTTTTTAGATTCAATTAGTGAAATATCCCAATCTGGTTTAGCGGTTAACAAAGTGGTTGCTGTCATCCATCCTGCTGAACCGCCTCCTACAATAATTACTTTCATGATATTTTTTTTATATTTATATTACCAGCAATAGTAATAGAATTATTTATTTTTGCAACCATGTGTTCTAAAAAACTTGGAAATATAACTATTTGAGATTGATTTACATCAGGAGTATAACCAATTGGAAATAACTTTTCTAATAAATGTTCTGGATAAAAAGCTTGCATAATATTTCTTGCAGGATGTAGAAATATTGTTTTACCTTTTTTTACTTCTTTATATATTACAAAAGAAAAATGGTTTCCTACATGAATATGTGATTCTTGAAAATCATTTTTATCATAATTATTTTGCCAAATACTTGTTATTTCAATTTCAATTAAATGATTAAAACTATCTGTTAGATGAGAGTTTATAACTTTACAAAGATATTTATTACTTTCTTTTTCTAAAGTATTATCAAAACCATGAGAGGATTGAGTATCCGATAACCATTGATTATGAAAACCAATATTATTAATTTTAACTTTATCTAAATCAATATCTCCAATAAATATTGGAATAGAAAATAAGTCTATCTTCATAATAAAGATATAACATAGGATATTAATTATTCAATAGAATTAAAGGACAGTAATTTGGTCCCAACTTTTAGTGGTTTCATTCCATCTATAAGCATTAACATCTGTAGGTCTTGCTACAGGTGCTTCCCATAAAAAAGTTGTTTCATTCAATGTCCAACTATCAAAAGGTTTTGGAGGTATAAAAGCATCTCTAGTTTGATCATATTTAAAACCTTTACCAGCATAATTTTTTCTAAATGCTTTAGTTTGATCATCTGCTTCAACCGAAGTTCCTGGATTATAGTATATTCCCCCTCTTGTATTATAAGAAGTTTGTTTCCAAATATCATTTGTACCATAAAGATTATTTATAAAATCTACACCAGCTTGTTCTGTTGTAGAAACATCATTAGACACTACAATTACTTTTTCAACTGTATTACCTTTTCCTAATTTTGCAAAATGTGCCATTATGCTGTATAACTCCCAGTTGCGTTAAATACTATTACTGTATCTGTTCCATCCACTGAAACTGTTGGACTCCCAGTTGTTGTGCCCGAATAATTTGCTGTTGGCATTCTTAAAATAATAACTCCTGAACCACCACCAGGGCCACCATGTTCATATGCTCCTGATCCGCCGCCAGTATTTGCAGCTCCTGCGTTGGCACCTGAATTATTTGTAGATCCATTACCGCCTCCTCCAGAGCCTCCACTTCCTCCTGAAGTACCTCCACCAGATTGACCGCCACCGCCACCACCGCCACCTCTTGTGACAGAAGATCCTGTGATTGTTGATGCTACTCCGTTACCACCATTACCTGCTGGTCCTTGTACTGATCCAGTATTTCCAGAGTTAGCAGCTCCTCCACCGCCACCTCCTGTACGATAAGTATTTCCTCCAGATCCAGTTCCACCAGGTCTTCCTTGATTAGCAGTTCCAGCTCCTCCAGGGTTAGCTCCTCCGTGACCTGCTCCGCCACCACCAGATCCACCATCGTTTCCAGGGGGACCTCCTGCTCCACCGCCAATAGAAGTAATGGTAGTTAAACCTGTTCCTGAAATAGAACTATCATCACCAGTAGGGCTTCCGCCACCAGCACCTACAGTAATTGTATATACTGTGCCAGGTACTAAAGATAAAGCGGATTCAGCTGATCCACCGCCACCAGATGTTTCACTGTTATAAGAATTTCTATAGCCTCCTGCTCCTCCAGCTGCTGCACCATAACTTCCACCAGCGTTTCCTCCAGCAGCAATAAGTAAAAAGTCTACGTCATATGGTGGGGCTACAATGTTGTAATCTCCATTGTTTACATCTGCTTGTGCGTTAGCTGAAGCAGTTGCAACATATCCTTTAGTAGCATCTGAATAAGTAATTGTAATAGCCATTCTGTTTTGAGATGCGAGATGATTAGTATCAGATAATCCTTCAAAAGCATTTCCGTTTGGATCAATTGTTAAATTATTAGTAGCAAATGTTTGTGCATAATCTTTAAATTCGAAAGTATCACCAATTGAAGGTGATGCAGGTAATGTTGCAGTTATAGCTCCACTTGAAGTATCTACGAAATATCCTTCACCAGCTGTAGCATTAAAGGCTGAAGTTTTTACTGCTTGCCATGCTGTTCCTCCAGAAACTGTAACAAAAGATAAGTTTCCAGATCCATCTGTTTTTATTACTTGATCAGCTGAACCATCTGCAATAGGTAAAGTAAAAGTTGCATTAGCTGCCATTGCACCAGCTTGTAAAGCAACATAATGAGATTGATCATCATCTGTTAATCTTAAATCACCTTGAGCAGCACCAATTGTTAAATTGTTGTCATCCCAAGTTAAATCAGAAGATGCACCTAAAGCACCTCCATCATTAAATTGAATTTGTGTATCAGAACCTGCAGGAGTAACTTGAGCTGCAGCAACTGTGCCTCCTAAAGTGTCTAATGAAATTTCATTTAAATTTGTACCATCTGTATAAGCAGAATATATTTTTGCAGCGTCTAGTGTAAATCCTGTACCTGATGCAGTTTTAATTGTTAAATTAGTTGGTCCAACAACAGCAGAACAATCAAATATATAAAATTTTTCTATTGTATCTGGAATAGTAACAGTTGATGCTCCTGTAAGTGTACCAGTAAATTTAATTACCATATTTCTTGCAGTTGAAATAGCTTTATCTGTCATAGCAAGAGTAACAGTTCCACCATCGCTAAGTGCTATTGATTCAAATCCTGCAATTGCTTGTTGAATTAAATTTAAGTTATTATTTGTATTATCTCCCCATGTACCAGCGTTTTCGCCAGTGACCATAAGTTCAAGTTTTAAATCTGTTGAATATGCCGATGTCATAAATTTTGTTTCCTAAGTTGTACTTATTTTACTATAATCATGCAGCCAAATCAACATCCGACCATACATTATTTACTCCTGGATCTATTTCTTGCCATGAGGTTAATCCTACTTGACTTATCGAAATAGTTGCAGAAATACCTGTAACATCAAAAGAAACATCAATTATTACTTCTGCAGATCCTACAGAAATAGTTGCTTCTGATCCTGTTACTTCTGCTACTGAAACTGCATCTTCTTCTCCCATTGAGAAGGTTAATTCTTGTCCTGTTACACCCTCAACAGTAGATTGGACTAAAGTAAAGTTTCCAATTGTGCTTGTTAAAGATATGCCTGTAACAGGTACCTCTAGTTTAGGTTCAGGAACTACTTGTCCAATTGATGATGATAATTCACCTACTGAAGTAACTGTAACATTAGCATCAGCTGTGTTTATAACAGAACCAATAGAAGCATCTATTTGATCTTCTGCTGCAAACACTGTAATTCCAACATCACTTATTATTGAAAACAGTCCTTGAGTTAAATTTAATTCTGAGCCTGTTACTTCTTGTGTAAAGTCTGTAAATGCAGATTCTTCTCCAATTGTAGATGTAAGTTCAAGACCAGTTACTTGTACAGAAAAATTATCACCCCATGCTAAACTTCCCCATGTATCTCTTCCCCAACCTGCACCTATTAAAAGATCTTCATCAATCGTTATAGTACCAATATCGGAGGTCATAGTATTACCTGTTATGCCAACACCAAAACCTGTTACGACTTGACCTAATTCAAAAGAAGCGTTGACAGACCCTGTAAATACATCTACTGAAGCTCCTCCAACCGCACCGGCATTAGTAGATGTAAGTTCAATACCTGTTATTAAAACATCTGAATTAGCACTTGTAGTTTCTGTACCAATTGAAGAAGTTAATGAGAATCCTGTTATAGTTTCAGATACATTTCCTTGATTACCCCATGAATCTGCTCCCCATGTTAATGCTCCCCACGAATCTGAATATATATACGCATAACTTCCCATTCCTGAGTGAACACTACAATAATAATATAATGGGGAAGGAGCTGAATTAGCTATTTGTATTTCTGTATATGCACCTGCTGATCCAGGTGTCCCAACTGTTGTTACTCCTACAGTGTACTCACTACCACCTCCGTGCGTACCATCGGAAGTTGCTGATAGTCTTAAAGGATGACCACTGTTAGAAGAATCTGACTGATCAAATCTGTAAGTAGCTCCATATGCTAAACTTGGTATAGCTTGAAGTACTCCATCTAAATAATAACGGTTACCCGATCCAGGGTTAGAAACTGTAACAGTAAATGTTTTTGTTGTCACTAGATCGGGCTCCCATAATTATTAAGCTATTCTTAAAATCGCAGCAGATGTTGTAAATGCAGGGAACTGAATTGTAAATGTTCCAGATGTTGCAGTCTTGTCTCCACCAAAATCTAATACAGCAACTGCATCAGTAGTACCTGTACCACCGTCAGTAGTTGTGTTGTAAATTAAAGCTCCTCTTGCAGTTAAAGTAACACCTGTGAAAGAAAGATCTGCGAAGTCTGTAATTGCAACTCCTGAAGATACTTTAACACCTGAGTTCACTAAAGCTTTACCACCTGCAGTATAACCTGAAGATGACACTTCGTTTGTTACAACATAGTTTTCAGTTGAAGCACCTAAAGTAGCATTTGATGTATACATCGCTAAATTGTAAGTGTCCGATGATGTATCGAAGTCGTGTTTTCCTTGAAGTAATTCTTTTTTAAAAGAATTACAGATTGCGTTTGTTGTTATTGCCATAATTTTTCTCCTTTATATAATTTTATGGTGATGGTGAAAGTACCTTAACTCTAGGTACACCACTATCGTATTCTCCTCGTCTTCTTCTACCCATTTGTTGTAACGCAAATGAATTGACTTCTTCATCATACTTGCTTTTATTCATACTGTAAAGATTATCAGGTCCTTTTAAATAAAGAAAAGCTTCTGTTAAAACACCATGCTTCAACATACTTTCTTGATATGTTGAAAGAAAGGTAGAATTTGTTGCTGAGAATTTTGGTGGATCAATAATGTAGTTAAGTTGAACTTGATAAGTTGATAAATCAGGAATAGGTGCTACTAATATATTAAAATCATCCCAATTAGCATAAAATGCAGGTAACCCTGTAGTTCCAGCACTATTATATTCAGAAATAAAACTAGTTTCTCTTTTCTCTAAAAAAGATCTATCACCACTAGCTTTAATAACTTGTACTGATCTTACAATCATACAATCTGCAGGTAAACTTACATATCTGTTGTTTTGAGTAAAAGTAGAAGTAGAGTATTTTCTTAAATCATCGTAATCTACTTTTCCAGCTACATCTAATTCAACTGTTCTAATAAACCCTTGAATAATATTGTCTGTTAATACATTAGAATCTACTTCTGTGTAGTCTCTTATTTGTGTTAAAAAATTTGCATACGATATAGCCATTATGTAATCTCCACATTAACTGAATTTAAACCTACAGTAAGTTGTCTTTTTCTATTTTGTTCTGCACCATTGTCAGGCTGCATTCCAGAAGATAGAAAAGAAAACTCTCCTGGTAATGTTAAATCAATTGTAGTAAATATAGCACCTCCAGAAAGAAATGTGAAATCTTGTGCTCTAGAATTTTGTAAAGCCACAGCATCTGCTTTAACTGTTTTTCTTCTTATTTGAGGATGTTTTGGCTCAAACTCCGATATATGAACTAATGCACCTGTCCATTCTCTGACCATTTCTTTGTAGGGAAAAGCCTGACCTGATCTATCGGATATAGCATGTGATTGTTTACCAGTTGCATAAGCCATTATACACCATCTCCAAAGTAAGTTTGAGGCGAAATATATAAAGAAGTTCTAGAACCATCTTCATCTAAAGCTCTTTTCATTTCATCTTCATAAGCTAGTTTTAACATTTGAGATCTTTCTGGAGCTTTTAAAAAAGATAGATAATAAGCAAGACCTGCTACCATACAAGGTAAAAATCTAAAAGGTGCGTCTGGAGTATTTGTATATCCTCCTGCATCTTCAATTCTTCCAATATAGTAGTATTTTAAATAGGTATAAGTAGAAACATCGGGAGTTTGATACAAATAAATTTGTGGGTTTATTTGTCTATCCACATAATATTGAGAAGGTTGGCCTGTAGCTCCTTTATTAGGTAATCCAGCGTAAGTAGATCTGTCTGTTTTAGTTAAAGACACATCTTGTATAGTAGGACTGTTTCCAGCTCCTGTAGATATATAAGCTTCTAGTACATCACTACAATCTTGTGGCGTTGCGTATTGACTTACACCACTTGTAAGAAGCTGTTCTTTATTTTTAACTTTCCATAAATGAAGTCCTCTATTTCCCCATTCCGAAAATAAAATATTTAAATTTCTTCTAGCTCTTTTTAAATCATATCCTGATTCAGTGGATACTCCACATCTTTCATAAGACTCATCTATTATTTCATCTACGTTTAAGTCAAAAGTTGTTGTTCCTGAAGAAGCCATTATAATATATCCTTGTAATAATTTAATTTAATTTTATCTGTTTTAGTTAATTTTGTAGAACCATGTATTCTTATAGCCTCAACTTTATCGGATTTAGCTAATTTTTTAGATTGTCCTTTACCTAAATCAATAAGTTTTTTACCACTAGCTTTAGCATATTTTTTAAGTCCATATTTAATACCTGTAGTTAATAAACCACCCAATAACATTTTGTTTGTTTGAAGAGGAGTGTGCATTGGTAACATACCACTTTTTCTCATCTCTGTAACTTTAGTTTCTAATCCCTGTACAGGGACTGAACCAAATTGTTTAAGCATAGCTATTTTTTTTGGATTTTTTTCATTTATTAGTTTTTGACTTATAACTCTCTCAAAAGCTCTTTGAACTTTAGGATTCCCTGAAGAAATTAAATTTCCTAAAGAAGCTCTTATAATTTTTTTCTTTTTCATTATACTATTCCTTTATAATAATCCATCATACCACCTGTACTAGCTTTTAAAAAAGTTGAAACATTAGTAGGTTTTCCTCCTGGATTACCGGCTTGTCTCTTTCTTGCAACAGCAGAACGCTTTTCTGATTCTGTCATTCGGCTTGCTTTTGCAGCAGGCACGCATTTTGGGTACGATCTTTTTGATCCACTTGCAGATTTTCTTCCACATGATTTGTAACCCCCTCCTTTTTTGGGTGCTGATATATCAACCCATTTTTCGTTAAACCATTCTTTTAGCCCTCCTGATTTCATACCAGCAGGAACACAATTAGGAACCATTCGGTTTCCTTTTTTCTTCATTCCTTTTTGAACGTAACCTTCCCAACAAGACCCTCTTTTAGACATCTATCATATCTCCATAATAGTCTACTAAACTTTGGTTTGATACAGGTTCTCCATTAATATCACTTTTCATGTACGACCCAGTATACTCAGAAGTATTTATCATAGCTCCTTTGTTTGCTTTTTTAGGTCCCCAATCTTTTCTTTTAGTTCCTGATGGATCTTTTATTTTACCCGCACATATTTTAGAAGCATATGCGTTAGCATATGCTGATGGGTACACTTTAAATTTTCTTTTAGCGGCCGCTTTGCCCCTAGCACATAGTTTTGTCATAGTGTCTAAGCCTTTTTTATTGTACAATGTACTTTATTGTATCATTTAAGGATTAAACAGTAAACGTCTTCGAAATGAAGTTTTTCTTCTTTTTCAGGGTTAATTTAACTTTTTCTTTTTTCTTTTTCTGGTCTCTAGCGCCTCTTAGTTTACCCTCAACCTGTTTTGTTATCTGTGATCTTCCTATTGCCATTATAAATCTACTGCCTTTCCTATTACTGGTTTATATTTTACTTTCTTATCTTCCCTATAAGCATGTAAGAACTGTCTTCTTGGTTGATACGGTATGTAACTTGCATGTATCCATCCGGAGTTAGGTTCTCCAGGCGTATAGAATTCTAAAATCAGCTGATCTGTTTCAAGATTCTTATGTATCCAATCTGCAACTTCTGCGTTGTCAACTCCTAAACATTCGAAGTCTGCGGCTTCAGCTTTAGCGTGCTGTGAATTTACTGAACTGCCTATAGCTAAACATAATTCCGGAGACCTGAAGCCTGAGGTAATCTTCACTCTACCGAATTGCTCCCGTACCGGCTGTAGTACATTTTCACAAAGTTGTTTTAACTTATCAATCTGGTCACCATTAGGATTATTATCAATGTTTAATCTAATTGCCGTATCTGATTTGATAAGCTCCTGAAGAGAAAAATTTCGTGATAAATTCATTATTTAGATTTAGTAATTTCACTTATACTTATACTACCATCTATATTTTTTTCAAGAGTCGCTTCAACCTCACCACACATCAGTTGTTTATTATCCATATTCATGTTTCTAGTGGCTTCTCTCTTCATTTTAAGGCATGTTCCCATAGATTCTTGTATTCTATGTTCTTTTAATTCACCATTTATAAATAAACAAAGAGCTATTACTAATTGTGGCATTAATGCGCTCCGTTTCCATTACTAAATTTTATATCTCTTGTTGCGTCTTTTAATTTTTCTAAATCTTTTTTTAATTTTGTAATTTCAGCTGAATGTTGTTTTAACATTACACCTGTGTGTACATTGTCTTCTAACTGTTTTTGCATCTTCTCAATTTGAGTTGCTTGCCATTCCAGGATCATAAACTGCTCCTGGTCGATTGGTTTTTGAACTGATGCTTCTAATAAATCTTTTTCAAATAATTGGTTCTTAGTTTCTAATTGATTTAATCTTTCAATCACTCCAAAAGCAAACCATGCACCAATTACGATTGCTCCGATCAAACCAATTAAGTTACGTAATGGAAGACCAATATTAGTGTTTTCGTTTATTTTCATCTAGCTGGTCCTCCGAAGACAGCTAATAAACAAATAGCTATAATTAATATAGCTGTAAACTTGTAGTTCATATCTGGTTCCATATAGGCATCCTCCATTATTGACACGATAAACACTCGTCTGAATCTGAATCTAATGCTGCTAAAGCTTCTTCTTTACAATCTTGGCTACAGAAAAGATCTAATTCATCTTTTAATTCAAATTGTTTTTCACATTGTTTACATTTTTTCATTTTTTAGCTACCCTTCCTATATTAGTTCCTTTTTTAATAATGTAATCTTGAGTGCCATTCGCACCTGTATTTACTTCAGTACGTAAATTTTTAAAAAGAAGTTTTTTTTGATTTTCTTCTTTTACTTTTTTTGAATAATTTTCTAATATTTTTGTATCTCTCATGACACCTATTATGAAGTCTTTTAAAAAGTTTGTCTAGAGCTTCAAAAAAATTATCTATAGAACTAAAGAAATTATATAAAAATTTATCAATCATTTCTTTTCTTCCATTTGATAAAACATTTTGTCACTATCTTCTGTAACCATACCATTATCTTCTGCATCCCAGTAAGTAGTTTGTACCTTATAGTCAGGCCAGTTGTCATCAGTAGTGTAACTATTAACATGCCACAAAATACGATTATTAGGCTGAGCTGCATAATTACCGTTATCAAGAGCCAATATATGCGCACACTTATGTTCTTGAGGAATTTCAGAATGTTCTGTGTCCAAAATATTAGTTTCTGGATGAGCCCAATCAATTGTGAATAAATATTTTCCATGGTAAAATTTTTTATTTAAACCTAGAAATTTACCTTTTAAACCAGCCAACCAATCAAAACAAGTAACACTAGGGTAGTAACTAAAACAGTTCCACAATTCCAATTCGTGGACTTGCATATTTGGCACTTTGGCTCTATCATGTGATTTTTGGAAAAACGCTGAGATAGGCAAGCGCCAAAAGCATGCACCATTTGGTAACATGATGTTAAATAAGATTGCACGTCCCGATATGGATGTGATACCGAATACCACACACTCTTCACTTTTTCCTTGATGTTTTTTAAAATCATATAAATACTCCTTTTTTACTTTACAATATATAGGTGGTATATTAGCATTTAAATAAGACATAAGCTAACATTTCCATCTACGTCTCGCTTGTCTTAATCTTGAATTAGGATCTTTTGCAGCTTTAGGAAATTTTTTCATTTGACCTGCACTTCTTGCACAGTATGATTTTCTTCTAGCGGCTCTTTTCTTTCCTGGATTATCTTCTGTTACTGCAGTAGATAATTTACTTCCTGGATTTTTTCTTCTGTAAGCTGCAACTCCTGCCGCAGTCATTCCAGCTCCACTTTTAGTAGATCTAAAATTTTTTTTGTTTCTAGGTGGCATGCCACCTTTCTTTAATTCGATTATATCTGCGTAATAATCTAAATCCATCTTATGTAAATGTAATAGTTACACCTGCAGTATTAGCTATAGTTGCATGAATACCATCTTCAAATAAAATTCCATTACCGGGTAGATACATATCTAACCCTTCAGTATCAAATAAGTAAGTTGCAATTACGTCTCCTGTTGCTCCACCTGATCTAAATATAATAGATCCATCTGTAGCACCTTTTCCTTGAATAGAAGTTAGTCTTACTCTACCACCTGTTGCAACCATTTGAGCTGTAGCTGTTGCGTGAGCGACCGACTGGTCTGATGAAAAACTTGAACCACCCATTATTAATTACCTGCCGTTAAATTAGGTCCAGAAAACTTATCTGTTAATAATGTGTAAGCTTCAATATTTGTTTTTGTTTTAACAAAAATTCCTTTTGGAAATAAAATACCATCATCTGGGAAAGAAAAGTTAATTACATCTCCATTAGGACAGTCTGCAATAAATAATGTATCACCAGTATTTGAAGTCGTAGTTAATTCTAAAAGACCCGCACCAACACCATCGTTAGCAACAATAATTCCTTTTAACCTAATTGGTTGTGCAATTACTGCAGTACCTGTGTTTCCTGCGGTTGATCTCGTTGCTTGAATATCACCTTTAAACATAAGTCTCCTTTATTTGTGGCTCCCGAAGGAGCCACTAGTTTATTATTATAAGTCTACTGCGTCTTGAATAGAATTATTCTGCATGTATAAAACAGTAACTGTTGCTGCGCCAGTTGTACCGTCACCATTAGTACCTGTAAAATCAGCAAGAACTTGTATGTCAGTTGCACCAACATTAGTTGCTTCTGTATCTAAAGTACCGTGAGTAGTTGCTAAAGCTTTAACATTAACTGTAGCTAAAAATGCATCTCCATCTGCTACTGTTCCAACTGAAACAGTTGCTGCAGCACCATCATTATTAACAGTAGTAACGTTTAAAATTACATCTACTATTTGTGAATTTGCTGGAATTACTGCGCAAACTTGATTTAAGTGTGAAGCACCAATAATATCAATTTTTACTGATTGAGACATTAAAACTTGACCAATGTTTTTTATATTTTCACCAAGTGTAGTTCCTGTTGTATTTCTTATTTGACCAGCTGTTATCGGGCCGGAAAAGTTAGTTGTTGCCATAATAGTTTCTCCTTGTATAGCGGTTAAACTTTGTAGTCTCTATACCGTCTGCCTAGTCAGTCTACAAAATTAATTTAATTTCTAGGTCTTTTTATTATACATAAAAAAAGGGGCGATGTGAACACCGCCCCTTTTAAGTAATACTGTTATTTAGTATTAGCTAGTTGGTAAATTTCCGTTACCAAATACACATCTTGGATCAGAGAATCCAAAAGAGTATCTTTCTCTAGCTTTAAATCTAACGTTTCCTGTATCGAAATCACCTTCCATAGCAGTTTTAATTGGACTTCTAATGAAGTGTTTAAAACCGTTTGGAGTATCAGTCATAATGAAGAATGCGTCCGTGTCAGTTAAGAAGTTATTCACTCTGTAACCTTCAGGAATCATTCCCATGTTGACGATTGCGTTGATATCGTTATCAGCAGTTCCGACTCTTTGAGGTGATTTCATTAATCTCTCAGCAGTAAATTGTAATTCTTTTGGAATTACCATTTTTCTACCAGAAAGAGCAATTTTTAAACCTCTTTCATCAACTAAACCTGCAATGTCAATCAAAGATTGCTCTAATGAAGTTTCGTTAAGGTCGGCAGCTACAGCTAATACGTTCGAGAACGTACCACCAGTTGCAAGTGGGTGAGCATTATTAATTAATGATACTCCGTCTCCACCGTTAAAACCAGTAGCTTGCTGTGCGTTGTTTAACACAGAAGCAGCTTTTACTTGCTTAGTGTTAGACATAGATCTTGCAAGTGCTCTAGTATATCTAGCTGCAAGTCTATCGTACAGGTTATCTTCGATTGCTTCCTCAGTAATAGAGAATGCTAAAGCGATAGTCTCGTGAGAGTATCTAGCAGTGAAAGTTTCACCCGCTTGATCAAACACTACTCCCGCACCTTCTTGTTTAACTGGTGCTGAAGCGAAACCGCTTAACATTACTTCTTCTTCAAAAGCTCTGTCAGATGTTTCAGATGGGAAAATCTCCGCATGTTGATTTTCATATCTATTGTATTCAAGTCCGAATAATGCATTCAAACCTGGTTCTAGTTCTTTAACTAGTTGTGCTCGTGATATGGCCATGATCTATACTCCTGTTCCACTTCTAAAGAAGTGATTGTTGATTCTAACAAGAATATTCGCATTAGCGCTACTTGTATCGTTGTTGTCTGGATCTTGACAAATATCTATTGCTTGTACAACAAAAGTATTTGCAACACCTGAAACTCCAACATCAAGTTGTGCTTTCGAAATACCTGTTTGTGTAACTCCGGTAGTGTTAGTTATACCGTAATTACTAAAAAGGTCTGCTCTTGCAAAAACAGCATCAGCGTCTGCTAAGAATACTGCGTCTGGATCATCTATGATGTATGCAGTTAAATCACCTTCAGTAGGTGTAACTCCACCAGGGTAATAGTTCTTATACGTTGGCTTTTGCGTTGTTGGGTCGTTATAGAAACAACCATTAAATACACCCACAACAACATTTGAAGCTCCACCCGATGGATCATACTTTTCAATATTACCAGTAGAAGTTGGTATAACCAAATCCCCTTGATAAATTGCTGTAGCATATCCGGGCTTAACTGTATATCTGTTTTGGGCTCCAACTAATGGTGTTCCGTCTAGTTTTCTGTAAGGTCTTAGACCAAACTGTTCTACTACGTTACTCATATGTTTTCTCCTATTTAAACATTTATGTTACAATTAAGAGTCCCCGATTGTGGTATATAGTTATTACTAAAAAACTAATTTTAGCTTTTACGTCTACCGCCAAAGGTTACTCTACTCTGCCTATCAATATTGATTGGCATTTCGGGTCTTTGTTCCTTCATTAGATCATTATCTACCGCAGTGATTTGATCTTGAGTAATTCTTGTGAAATACTCGGCACGCGATTTTAATATCTCTTCAGGTATCCTTGCCAAAACAAGGCCACCAATTCCGATGCATCCTTTATACTGCCCTTGCGATAAAATTGGGAATTTTGAAGCTTGTCCAGAACTTTCTAGTTCTTCAGCTCTTACGAAATCCCAACCTTCTCTAAGTTTTTTAGTTACATTAGCTGTATCTTCAAACCCAGTAACACTCGTTCTTATCCAACGATGTGCATATCCCTGTGGTGCAGGTGGCGCATCTAAACTCGATGGCGGAGCCCAAGATTTAGGTTGTGTATTTTCTTTCCTAGTCTCTGACTCGCGTGAGGTTCTTTTTATATTATCCATTTGCATTCTCCTTCACGTATTTTGCGTATTCCTCTAGTGGCACCCCTAGTTTTTTAGCGATAACTATTTGTGACTTGGTGAGTTTCACTGTTCGGCGTCCAGTTTGGTTTCTTTGTGCAGAAGCAACAGTTTGGACGGGTTTCTTTTGCTCCTGTGGTTGACTAAATCTATGAGGAAAATTATCCTTCATAACTTTATCAATTTCATTATAATACTCATCGCTCTCCGCGTCAAACCCCTGCTCTATAAGATCTTGGTGAGCTTGAAACGCTGCACTAGTCATGATTCTATCTGATCCGAACCATTCATTTTTTTCTGCCCAACCTTTTGCTTTACCAGATGGTTGTGCATAAGTAGGGTTTTGAGGTTCTTGTGTTATTGGGTTTTGTGCTTTTTCAGTAGCGACTTTATTAGATTTTTCTTCTTCTTCTGCAGCTGACATTTTAGCTTTTTCTGATTCAACTGCTAGTCTTGCCATTGTAGAATTAGCATCTGCTATTTTATCTGCATCTTGTTCAGCAATTGCATCTTTTAATGCTGATCTTGCTTTTTCTTGTTCTGCAGCTACTCTAGCTGAGTATTGTTCAATATAACTTTTACTTGTTTTAGAAAATCTAGTATTAGTATCGTCTAGTTTTCCTTGAACACTTTTTGCGTAATCCAAAGCAGCTTTTTCTCTTCGTTCAGCTTCTCTGACTTTAAAAGTTAATTTGTCAATTCTTCTTTTTACTTTTTCTGAAACGTCAGTAAGATCATCGACAGCAACTTTAGTTTGTTCTGGTTTTGATTCAACTTCAATACCTTCAATTCCAGCAGGTTTAGGTTCTGTATAACCTAAATCAACTTCTTGTTTTGGTAGTTCTGTTTCAACTGGTGCTGCCAGTTCTTCGACATTTATTGATTGGTCTTGAACACCATCAGTATCTAAATCAACTTCTGGTGATTTTTTTATTTCTTCATTTTGTTCCATTTGTAGCTCCTGTTAATTGCGTATGTATTAGTATGCGTGCAAGATATCCTCCGGATTATTAATCTTTCCTATAATCTCATCATCGTTTAGAATACGAACTTCTCCGCCTTCTATTTTAAATCTAGATCCTGCGTATCGACCAAAAATTACCCAATCTCCTTTAGAACACCATGCTCCATTAGGAAATTTCTCTTTGTCTTTGTAGGCTAGATCCCCCACTTTCAATACATATGCACATACGGTAGTCATTTGTATTGTCTCTTGAGTTTTGTCTGAAAGATATATACCTCCCTTGGTTTTTTGAGGACCAGCGTAAGGTAAAACTAAAAGTCTATATCCTGTAGGTGTTGGAAGTTTTTCTAAAAGATCTACGTTCTTTTCAACTTCGTTAACATCTAAAATTGTATCTTTTGGTTTTATTTCATCTCTTGATTTATAAGCATTGAGTAATGCTTCTGTTTTTTTAGGTACTTCACTTGAAGTCTCTAAGTTCTTTCTCATTTAGTTGCTCCTGTTTTTTCTGCAGGTCTTTAAGATCCTGAAGCAAAGACTCTAGGCCTTTGATTTGTCCTCTAATATAGTGTAATTGCTCCATTTTGTCAACGGAGTACACTAAGTTATCTTTTAACTCTTCTAATCTTTTATTAATTAGTCTTACTACTGAAAACTCTGAATCCATTAATCGTTTTTTTCTAATAATGCTTTGTTTGATCCTCGTTCAATTGTTTTAAATCCCCACCATTTAAGGATATCCTCAATCGAAGTAAGATTATATTTTGGATAATCATCAAATATAAATCTTGTAACTGGAGCTGATCTTTGTGCAAACCAAACAGCTTCAGCAATTACATCTGTTGTCATGTGTGGACCATCAAAATGCACTAATGCAAATTTAGAATTTGCATGTTCTGATATAGTCATAAAATCAACATCAGTCATGTTAGCTAAAGTAAATTTACCTTCATTTCTGTAAGCATAAAAATCATTCAGCATTGTATCTCTCATTTGATCTGTGTAGTCACATGTATATTCTGGAGATTCATCGTAATGTTGGTATTTTAAATTACCGTAAGGATCAACACCCACATGAATGTAATTATTAATGACATTATCAATAATAATTTTAGACCCAAGTCCTTCACGAACTCCGATCTCACATGATTTAAAACCTTGACAATCAAATCCCTTACTCCATTTAGTAAGTAATTCATAATCTATACTATCTCCTCTAATCATAAAATAGTTATATATTAATTATAAGGTTTGTAAATAGAGTTAATTTTACCTTGTGCTTTTAGTTTTTTAAGATCACCTTTAGTCATTTTAGAATAATCAAGATCTTCATACAATTCAAGATGAGGATCTTTTTCAATGTTTTTAGTAAATAAATTTTTAATCCATTTCCACATTATTTTTTACCCCCTCTAAATATTTGTGTACCCTTAATTCCATAAATACTTGCCACGACTAAAATCCAGAGATTTGTAAACCATGATGGAAGCGTAGAGAACAGTTCAAAGAAAAGCTGAACCTTATCCATCGCAGTTGGATCATCTGATACGACTGCCCAAGCCAAAATTGCTATCGGCGCTGACAAAATTATCAAAACTGCCTCGTCCTTCCAGTCTGATTGTCTAGCCTCAAGAAGTTTACCTTGGTAAGCTTCTTTGCCTTCGGCCATACGTGATGCATGCATCAACTGTGCGTCCGACATAGCTATTTTCGTCTTCTGCTTATTGGCGTAAATT
>WLWF01000183.1_pt1 | contig 60598 bp, 53 predicted proteins | sample 6718331 | NCBI WGS metagenome assembly WLWF01 (sample SAMN12718692, study PRJNA515312) | sponge metagenome | isolation source: marine sponge | host: Mycale hentscheli | place: New Zealand: South Island, Marlborough, Capsize Point | collected 2003-05-01 | reverse complement strand
ATTGGGAGGAAAGACAAATAGGAGGCAATTTCTTGACATTACTTTAAAATAACTACTAGATTTTTCATTTTTTGATAGTGCTTCTAGCTGTTGTTCAAAAGTAAAGTTGGCTTGAATTCCCCCTTTTTTAGATTTGCTAAATTCTGTTTCCCTTTCTATCTCTCTGGCTTCTGAATATTTAATAAATTGATAGTTAGACATATTTTTCATGATAAGACGGATCCCGGTTAGATCCCAGTTATTAGCTATTTCTTCCCCGGTTTCATATTTTAATAGTAATTTATCTGGGAATATGGAATTGCCCTTTTCGTCTCTTTGCGTAGTTTCATGAAAATGACTTACTAGACCAAAACTATTAATTTTGAAATCATTTTCGTTTTTAACAGTATTATCACTATAATCAATATATAGATCAGAAAACTCTTTTTTCGCTAAGTCTAATTCTTCATTAATTTTTCTAAGTCTAGTAAAACTTGGAAAGGGACCCATATAAACTTCATTTTCTAATTCTAAAACTTTAACACCACTTTTGTCAAGTAATTGTTCAATGTGACTTTTAAACACAGACGTTTTTTGACAAGTATTTTGGTAGACTGGTTCCATTATATCTAGGATTGGTCTATTAATTTCAATATCCCGATCGGTAACTTTTAATATCTCACTAATAATACTACTAAATTTCCGATAATGTTCATCTACCACTTCTTTAGGAACATTATGGTAATTTAATGTTAATTGTAGTGTATCAGTAGTTGCCCCAGATTTACTAATAATAATATTATTATTAGTTAATATATTATCATAATTAACTCCAAGTATACTATTAATTCTATTATGTATTTCTGAAAGGGGGGATAATATCTGGTCAATATCTGGTATGGTTTCTAAATCTACATGAAGTGACTTAATTTCTGGTATAATAAGTTTTCCATCTAGCTTGGCAAGTACCTCTAATAGTTTTTTTATAATAACATGGTCTGCTTGATATTTATCAATATTTAATATTGTTCCAGAAACAGTAATATGATTTGCTTTCACTACTCCAAGTCTAGTATTCTTAAGATCATAAATATTAATAAAACCATATGGATTCAAGGTATAATAGACGTTACCACCATCTTCAATAGAATAATAATCAATACTTGGATTACTATTGAAAATTTTAGCTACTTTTTGTCTATTAGTATCCGTATTATTAGTAATCTTAAATTGATAAGTAGTAGTATTTCCCCTTAACATATTAAATAATATACCTAATTCAAATGGATCATTAATAGCTGGAGTCCCAGAAAGAAAGACAAATTTACTATTTCTCGCACTCATAATTAATGGATATAATGCCTTTCGGGTATAACCACTCCCAACAATACCTGAGACAAAATTATGAATTTCATCTACGACTACAGTTTTATTACTAAATGGATTACTAATACTATTACCCAATACTAGCGAAATTAATAGAGCCCAATTTTCCCGTGTAATAGTTACATCATTCCATGTTTTTCTTTCTCGTCCTTGAGCGGTTGGGAAATTAGTATTAAATCTCTGTATGATAATATTTTTTTCTTCATCTGGTAAGAGATCAAAAATACCCTTACCCTGAGAACTTTTAAAGATGGCAGCCCCGGAATTATATCTAACAAAATGGTATTTATAATTATACATTATTTCTACTGTTTCGGCAATTTCTTTACGTGAAATCTCATCAAAGTTATCATAATTAGGTGCCTCTCCTTTTTTAACTAACCATATTCCAAATCTACTAGTAGTATCTCCCTTATCTTTTGTTAATTTTCTGTATTTTTTATTAGCTTCTAATTCGGTCTCAAAACTTTTAGCTACTTTAATCTCATTCCCCTTTCTATAGATAACTTGCCATTTTTTGGAACGATTGCTATAGCGTACACCCCTATCAATTATTAACATTTTTAATAATTGAATATTTAGATCCATTTCTAGTTTTCCAAATAATTGGTCCTTATATAACAATATCTCATCAGGGGAGGCCAGATTATCTAACGGATAAAAACACCAATGGTTTTCAAAAGTATTAGTGTCTTTAATGGTTGAAAATCTCCTGATTTCACCTTGATAATTACTTTCAATTGAAGCTGGTAACATAATAATCATTTGCTTATCTGGGAGACCATCTGCAATAAATAAACTAGCCGCTGTTTTACCAGATCCCAATCCATGATATAATAATAGACCACGATACGGGCTATTATTCTGTAAAAATTCTGAAACATAAACCTGATGGTTTTGAAGGGTAACATTTGGTCTATTTCTTAGTTCTGAATGGGTCTGGTATTTATTAAAATTCTCACTCATAAAACTGGAAAATTTTAATTTATTAGGTAATACCCAGAAAGGTAACCTAATACGAGTAGTTAGCTGTTCATCAACATCAAAAATCGGAAGACAATCATTATTAGTCACATCTGTCAGATTACAATTATTAGTGTCCGGTTTACTAACTAAACCTATATCCATCGGTGTTTTTATATCTTCCTTAGGTTCTGTTATTTCACTAGTTTCACTAGTTTCAATTGTTTCTAAACTATTCATAATTTCAATAGCATTGGTTTTAATAAAATCTTTTCTATCGGAAAAACTGGTTTTATAATTTTCCTCTAGTAGTTTTCTTAATGATTTGGCACTTAAATTTTCAAGTCCCCTTTCTATAATTAAACCACGCATATATTCTACAATATCTTCATCGGATGGATACGGTATACTAGGGGTATCTACTTCACCCTCTAGATTTTGTGTGATACTTACAGGTACATTACTTTTACTATCACTTTCAGCTCCACCTACATATGAATCAAATAAATATGGAATACTCGTCATAGTTATTTATAGATGTGAAAAAAAGATTTAATAAAATTTGAACTATTTAGAGAAATCTATCATGTTTAAATATATAGCGTAATTATGGGAAATAAAAGCACTAAACCTAATAATAGTTTATTATTTACTGAAAATTTAGGGCAATACTCATGTAGAGTAACACGTAATCATGATGACCAAGTTCAGATTAGTCCATATCAGGCAAAATCTCAATTTGGAAGTAGATATGTCTATTTTAGTTTACCAAAAGATTTCTTAAAAAATAATTTTGAGACCATTAGTGTATTTTATCAGAATTTTTCAGTGACTCCAAATTTAACAGATAGTTGTTTAATTATAAAAGCAGATATTAGACCAGTTAAAAATATTGTAGACAAAGTAGAATATCTGGAATATAATATAGTTACTGATCGGGGAGGTAAATTTAGTTTACGTGTCAATCAATCTAATTACAATAAGTCACAATTAGTATACAACAACACAATTGAAAGGTCTTAGATTATCTATTCTATTACTTGAGATGAATCCATTTGTGGTGATCGGGTCTGTGTTTTTTTTTGTTCTTCTAACATCTTATCTAACATTTCATCTTTTTGATCAACAATATTTCTTAATTCTTGTATTTTTTGTTGAGCCACTGTTAGCTTTTTAACTTCTATTTTATTATCTAGTTTTTGGTCTTCACCCGTAAATCTTAATAAGGCAGTAACAACATCACCATCACATTTTTTTAATAAATTTTCAGCTTCTAGTTCAGATAATTTGGTCTCTTTTTTAAGAATTGCTAAATCCTCTTCCTGATAACTCATTAGTGTATGTTAGAAATAATTAAGTATACTTTAAGTTAAAACTTTAAAAAATTGAATAGACTTAAATATATCAATATGTGTTAAGTAAAGTATGGAGATACAATACTATAATATTGATTTTGTTAAAAAATTAAGGGAAACCATTACGGATGGTATACCCGACGATATCAAACAGTCCCTATTACATATTAAACAAAAAAATGGATTTACCGTTTATAGCTCCACCACATCAGTTCCTAGTTTTGGTAATAAAATAAAACCTACAACATATCAGAATTCAGAATCAGATATAGCCAAAAAAGATGATTTCGTAGTGGAAAAGGAAAAGGAAATAGAGTCTGGGAAAACCAATACCAATGCTTGGAGAAATGAAACATCACTAGTAACAAGAAAACCCATAAATCCAAATGATAATGCTAAGAAAAAAGAATTATTTTTACTACTAAACAAGATTAGCGAATCAAATTTCCAGGTCATTTCTAAACAATTAATTTCATTAGTTAAAGAATGTGAAGCAGAAAACAATAGTGTGTTTAGCATATTAATTTCTAGACTGTTTCAGTCTGCTATGATACAGGTAAGTTTTTGTCCTATCTATGCTAAGATATGTGTAAATTTAATTTCTGAGTTGGATAGTGAGAAAGTACATCAAGAATTAGATCAACGTATTACAACCCAAGTTAATAGTCTAAAAGATTACAGTAGTTCAGTGGAATTACAAGATTATGAAAGTTTTTGCGACGATATCGCCTTTAAGAATAAATATATCGGTTGTTATCAGTTTATTACTGAATTATTAAACAATAAATGCCTACCATTTCTAAAATTAAAAGAGGTACTACATGATCTTGATGATAATATTAATAAACAGGAAAGTAGTATTAAAATAGATATCTTGATTGAGTCAATCTGTAAAATTTATCAATCAATTGATAGGCGGATGCTACAAGAATATCAAATAAAGGAAGTGAGTGACATTGTATCTGAAATACTAAAAAAATATCGTGAGAAGATGTCTAGTAGATCACGGTATATTTTTGAGGATGTCCTTGAGAAAAAATATTAACTATTAAAAACCTCTTCTTGGACACTATTAATATCATAACTCCAAGGGGGACAATCATTGCTACTACTGCTACTATTACATTTTTCATTGGTTACATTTTGAAACTGTAAATTTGTAGATGGATATCCTTTAGTTAAACTTGGGAGTGGAGGGTTACATTGAATTTTTTTACTGGCTTGAGTATTTCTCCCTTTGGCGTTTTCTACTTCAGAGGGAATATACATCCATCCAGGTTCATTTTCAGTATCAACTGAAATACTTGAACAGCATGTGGGAGAATCACTCGTGCTAGTAGGTGGATTAGTAACTGACATGATAGTATCATCATAGTCGGGTTGACTGACAGAATAGGGTGGGAGTGGTTTCGCCAGTATATTTTGAGAAGTGGCTTCTTCTTGATTAATTGGCATATAAGTGGGTGATGCTTGTTTAGGTATAGGTGTAGGTGTAGTAAGGGAAGTCACTTGAGGAGTCATTTGAGGAGTCATTTGAGGAGTCATTTGGGGTGTCGCTTGAGGTGTCATTTGAGGAGTCACTTGAGGAGTCATTTGAGGAGTCATTTGGGGTGTCATTTGAGGAGTCACTTGAGGAGTCATTTGAGGAGTCATTTGGGGAGTTGGACTTGACGGAATAATAAACTCCTCATCGTTTATCTCCTCACTATATTCAACACTAGGAGGTATGGGTGATGGTTGGACTGTATTAGATGTCTGACTCTCTTCTTCAGTGGTTCCTTTTATATATAGATCCATAACCTCCTCACATGGAGGGGCATTATTGATAACGGAAATAATTTTATTATGGTATATTTTCCGTTTTTCCTTTTTACTAAGGAATACCGTTGTTTTACAAGTATTCTTAATATAATTGTGTAATTTAGTCCTAATATACCAATCAAAGGCTATTCTTATTTTACCATGATATTTACTTACACATCTTTTATTTTTGGATAAATAAATTTCAACGGCTTCTGATAAATCATCTGGTGCTACAATATTTTCAGCCTCCTCAGTTAACGTGAAAACTAGGTCATTAGTTTCTTGAGCTTTTAATTCTGCTTCTTCTTCAGGCAATACTTCAACCCTTTTACTAGATGAAGAGGTAGATGTGGATGTAGATGTAGCTGTTGTTTCTGGTGATACTTCTTGATTAGTAAAGTTCTCTTTATTATCACTAATACTAACAGTAAATGAATAGTGGTAAATAAATAGCAGCACAATAATTAGTAGTAATATAAATCCTAACATTTAATCTTCTATTAAATGTTAGGATTTTTTTTTCAGAATAATTAAATAAATGTATTCCGAAAATTGGAATGAGAGACAAAGGCAATGGCAACTCCAAAGAAAGAATTTTTTCCAAAGGGGGGTTATTCACCCAAGTGATGATAAGGTTAATGATGATATAGTGGACTCAACTGATTATTCACTATGTCGTATCACAATTAAAGACAATAATATTTGTTTTTCTAGTTTTCCAGATAGTAAAACAAGTATAAATTTAGTTAGAAACACTAATTATATTTTTGATGTATCTGATCCAAGTAATACGGGACATGCCTTTGTTATTTCCCGTGTTCCCGCATCAGGGAAAGTAAGAGACTTAACTTACCAGGGTATACCAGGTAATCCCGGAAGCTTTGTCTCTATTTTTATTGGTAAGGGAAGACCTAATACCTTATATTATTATGATCAAAAATATAAGGGACTCGGTGGTCGTCTAGATATTATGGATAATGGTAAATCCTAGATAAATTAGGATTTTTATCTATATTAATTATTAAAATGTCGGAGGTAAATAATAAGTATCGCGGCACCCAGGTGAAAACTTTAGTTGATAAGGATTTCCGAATTAATAATAAGAAAGTATTCGTTAAACAATCGGTTTTTCGTGGGAAAGCTGGATTAGTTAAATTCTACACCAATTGGTGTCCCCATTGTACTGATATGGTAGAAGGTTTAACCTTTTTAGCAGAAAACTTAAAAAAATATGATATTGCCTTTGGTGCCGTTGAATGCGAAGGGGATACTACCGTAGCAGATACACTAGAAGTGGATGCTTTACCAAGTATTTTCTTAGTTAAAAAAAATGGACGCTTGAAACCCTATTCTGGAGCTACCGATGTAGAGTCTTTACTAGATGCTATCATAGAAGAGAATAGTTAAAAAAAATTTAAGTATCTATTATTCATCTAAGAATATTTTATATTTAACAGATTGTTTTTATGAATAAATTACCCCCTTTATCATTCTCATTACATGATATCTGTCGTAATTTAAATTGGCATGATGGTGAATTTAATAAAACTTCTGTCGCAACTTTTAATAGTTATAGACATGATAAATTTTCACAACTAGTCCGTATTTTTAATAAATCACCCCTAGTAGAGATAGCCCCCGATGAATGTGACCTCCTAATTAATACTTTATTGCGTGATACTGATCTATTTAACTGTAAACCTAATATCTGGAAACAGATGGCAGAACATCTTATAAATGTTCAGAGAGAAATTCTGAAGGGACATCCAGTTAATAATAGTTATTATAAAAATGAATATGCTAGATTTATGGTAGACCGTGAAAAATCTAGAGATAATAATACGGCTGCAATTATTTCAAAATACAACGAAGTTATTATTAACTGGAGATTTAAATAGATTATAATAGGTTATAATAAATTATAATATAGTTAAATTATATTATAATTTACTAAAATGCCTACTGGGATAGAATATCTTAAAACTTTTCTTATAGCAGGTACTACAGTTACTGGAATTTCTTATTTAGGTAATAGTGTCAATCCATTATTGGCTGGAATCCTGGCAGGTATCCCAATCGGTATGCCCTCTATGTTATTAATTAGGGATATGGCTAATCGTAAACAGTTTATTAGTTATACTAGTGCTACGATGGTAATCTTAAGTATGGTAACTATTTTATGCTGGTACCTATATACCCAGGCTAAATACTCTGCTAAAATCTCGGTTTTTATTAGTATGTTAGTATGGCTACTTGGGGGTGTTATTTACTATTTCTATATTACTAGTCAACGTAACTAATAATATCTCTATTATATTTTAAGTTGTTCGGTTTCAAGTTTGCTATTTTTACATGATACCTTCAAAGTTACCACTGGTTGGATACTTTTGTTTAATAGACATCCACCAACGGTTTTGGTCTCTCGTGGTAATTGATCATGAAAATCTTGTATAATATCTATTGGTAAAGGTACGGTTAACATATTACAAAACCCATAATTATCAGTATTAGCAATAGTAACCGGTATATGTTTATAATCACAATAACGTCTATTAATGATATGAACACCGGATGGACTTGTTAGATATGATTTAACTCGTTCATAAAATTCACTAATGTCACGATCAATATATTGTATACCATCTACTATTTTAGTGAATTCTAGTGATTTTATTAGTATATTATCACCGATCTCGTATATAGTAGGAATAAATAATTTCTCTAGATATAGTTCTATATTTGGATATCCAGTATCTACATTAATGGCTAGGTTTTTCAGTCTTAGATTATCCGTATTCCAGGGATTTTCATTAGCATATAATAAACCATCAGGGGTATTAATAGAGAAGGTTAATGTATCTAATGATGATAAAGGAGTTGGTAAGAATTCTAAACAACTAGTTCCATTAGGTAGTAGTGGGCGAAGTAGTAAAAATCCTGACATATTTGGGCGGAAATTATCATTTTTCCCTTGGAAAAAATGTTTGGCAATTACTAGTCTAGTGACAGAATTTTTATTTGTTATGTTGGTCGAATAGACGTCTCCCGCATACTCATGGATATTAAATAATAGGTATGGATAATTTTGTAAATTTAAATTAGTATACGGTAATACATGTTGAGGTGTGGGGCAATTTTCCTTTTTCTTACTATGTTGGGTTATAATATCTTGAGTGGCTAAATCTAAATTTATGGGTTCATCATCATCATCATCATCATCATTATCTATATCAACCTGATTATTATTGTCTTCTTCTCCCTCGTCGTCTATGTCTTCATGAATAAAGACATCATCTTCTAATGGATTAGTATAATTTTGATTATCCATTTTATTTGTAGAAACCGCATTGATATTAGGCTCCCCAATATATGTCGGGTTATCATGTGCGGATAAGATAATATCAATAATTTCAATATTGACAACATTTTTAAAATTACGCTTAATGCTTGCCATACTATTTTCATCTGAATCTGGGGAAAATTTGATAGAAAATTGGTAGCGGTTATGATTAAGATTTGTACTTAAAATATCACCACCATCTTCTGATTTACTCCACTCACCATACCACCGACGGTCATAGGCATTAATCACTAAGATATGGTTAGTATATTTAGCCACATCTCCAGGGATCCTATAATCACGGTATTTAGGTGGTAACTCATCAGGTTTATTAATTAACTCCGGCTGATTATAATTACTTGGTCTTAAATTACTATTGCTGATTTGTGGTAAGACATCTTGAGACTCTGTGTCTCCTCTGGTTTTAAAAATTTGTTTTGGATCTACATCATAAATATTTCTGGAGGCATTAGTGATACTATCCATCTGATTACGTTGCTCATAGATAGAATTTTCCCTTAAATCATTGGTTCTAATCAAGTTTTCATCAATCTCCATATTACTACTATTATTTTGTACCTGATCAGTATCTAATAGATTATTTTTAAAATTAGCTTCACGTGTTTCTTGTAATTTCTTTAGACGAGTTTGAAATGCCTGTTCTCTATTTTCATAAGTTTTTTTTTGTTCAGAAAACTGTTGTAGACCATCCAAATATTCTTCTTGTAGACCACCAGGTTCGGTCTTGTTAGAAGTTTTATTTATTACTTGATCCGTTTCATCACTAAATGGTTTTGCAGAAATAGGTTGATTTACTTTACCGCTAGAAATGGTAGAAGGATGGATATTATCAGGAGTTGTCAAAGGTGAATTAGGTTCATCCCCCTCTGTATTTTTATTAGCATTTAGACGTTTGGTTTCTTGGTTTCTCTTTTTCTCTAACTCTTCAAATAATACTGTGGGGTTTTCAAATTTACTATTATCAATATCCTCTTTAAATTCGGGAGTATTACTTGGATTATTCGCTTGATTAAAGTTTCTTTCCTGGCTTAGTTTTTCAAATTGATTGTTAATATTATCATGTGTATCAATATCTTGAGTATCTACAGGTCTTGAATCTATTCTGTTCATTCTAAACCGAGGATTACGCTTAGCGGCTTCTATCATTTGTAAAAAACCAGTGACGCATGCTCTAATTACACGTTTATTAAGTGTAATTACGTCCCTTTCGGTATTACCTGATAGGGTTTCAATGTCAGTTGTCTCAAAAATTTTAATCATTACCCCCCTAATTCTATTGGGGATATTAAGGCTTTTATAGACATTAATATCCTCTCCTGATTGATCATTAATGTGTTTTTTTATTACCTTATATAACACGGTTGAATTTTCATTTGATAAAAAATCGTCCTCTATCATTTTATCTATTAAAATAATAGATATTTTAAGTAAGATTTATAAAAAAAACATGTGTCTAAATAAATTAGAGATATTATGCCCAAATTACTATTTAACTTACAGGATAATACCTATTGTATCTATAGTATAGATAATGCTAACTGTCTTAAAGAGATAAATATTAAAAACCGAGAAACTTTAGGAAATATCTATGATACTTGTTTTGGTGGTGGAATATCTATTGATAAAATACATGATTTAAATAGTTTTACGGAAGGTCGTGGAACCACAATTATTATTACTGATAAGGATGACCATACTGTATTTATTGCTAGCTTAATTAAAAATACTAATACTGGGGTAATAGAATTATTTAATATCTGTAAAGATCTACATCAAAAGCAATTATCTGGCTACAAGGTGCTAGATATAATAATTAACCACTTTATTAGAGATAACACCTTATTTAAAGGCTATGAAAATATTAGATTGGCTATGTTATGTAATAATCCCTATCTAATTCCAGCGTTTAAAACTTACTGTAGATTAGGTTTTCGTGTTGAATCAGAAGTGAAACCGGTTTTAAGTATGCTAAGTGATTATATTACCATGATTAGACCAGTACTACCAACCCCACCCAGTGTTTTTCAAGATCAATTAACTACTTTGTTTACCCAGTGTAGTTATGATGATAATAAACAGCATGCTATTTTAGAAAAGATAAATAATTACCAGGAATCCGAAATAGCTAAAAATTGAGATGGTCTATTTAGTATCAGATATTTATAATAAATAGATTATATCATGGATCGTGATATTAGGCAATTGGCTACTCAAGTGGAGCCTAGTTGGACACCACTATTAGTAAATAGTCAACTTGATGAAGTTCAGACACGATTAACCGAAACCGCAAATAAATTAATTGGACTCCCTATCTATCCTAAACCAGAGGCAACGTTTAGAGCCTTTACCTATAAACCCATTAATGAAATTAAAGTGGTTATTATTGGTCAAGATTGTTATCATGGTGAAGATCAAGCCATTGGTTTATGTTTTGGTGTTACTGGAGAGACACCATGTCCTCCTTCACTAAGAAATATCATAAAAGAATTAGCTACTGACGTAGAAATTCAACTTAAGGATACCAGTTTAGAGTCCTGGGCTCAACAGGGTGTCTTATTATTAAATTCAGCTTTGACGGTGCATAAATCATTGGCTGGCTCACATTTAAAAATATGGAATAGTTATACTGATACTATTATTCAACAATTTTCAACTCAGACCCAAAATGTCTGTTTCCTACTTTGGGGTAACTATGCTAAATCAAAGAAAAAATTAATTGCTACTAATCATGGGCATTACATCCTAGAAGCAAATCACCCAAGTCCACTTTCTGCTAATCGGGGAGGTTGGTTTGGAACCCGACACTTTAGTCAGGTTAATAAGCATTTACAACAACTTGGAGAAAATCCGATAAATTGGTAATAAAGTTATTATGATATAATACACCCACATCTTCTAGAACAATTATCCTGATCATTATCATGACCTATGGGTGTCGGGATAATTCTTGCTACCCGATGATCTTGAAATTTATGTCCTGGTTTTATAGTTTTTATTTTGACAACAGATAATTCAGGTAATTTAGCCTTATTTTTATTTTTTATCGTTAATCTTGCGTTATTAATTGTGTTACAAACTGGACAAATATGTTCTTTACTGACTTGAAACCAATCCCTAATACATTTTTCGTGAAATTTATGAAAGCATGTATCTAAAACTGAATAGTCATCTACCTCTAATGGTTCTAGACAGATAGCACACTCATGTTTTAAAAAACTTTTAGTCACTTCATCCTCATCATCATCCTCAGCATCCTCATCCTCATCATCATCATCATCCTCATCATCCTCAGCATCCTCATCCTCATCATGGTCTTTGTCACTGACCGGATCACTATCACTATCACTATCACTATCACTATCACTATCACTATCACTATCACTATCACTATCATTATCACTATCATTATTACTAGAATCAATACTAGATGATTCACTGGTAGTAGTAATAACATCTAGTCTAGATATCGTTGAAACATTATTAACCCCATCACTATTATTTTCCATAATAATATTTATAATATCAGGTTGTTTGTCATTATCACTACACACATGGACATCCATAGACATTTAATTTTTTTTAATTACTAATATTTAGTAATTAGATAAAACTTTTAATATTATTAGATTAAGTTATTTTAAAAAATAAAAATATAAGTTGTATATAAAAATGATAACTACTCTTTGGAATTGGTTATTTGTGGATGAGAAAGAGGTGAAAGCTAAAAGTTTACTTTTATCAAAATGTTTACGTCGTAGATATCAACGTCAAAAAAAGGCAATTATTACTATTCAACGTTTTATTAGACAGGCTAATATTAGGTACGATTTAGAAGAACAATTACATTTAACTATTTCAAGATGTCAGATTAAAAAACAAAGCAATTTATTTTTAGTATAAATTATATTATATTATATGTTTACTAATAACCCCATTAAGGTAATTAAAAACCATATTATACTAAATGTGAATACTGATCCGCACCTTCTTCTAGTTTTATTTTGATAGGCATATAAAAATCCGGATATTGAAACCATAAAATTTGAGACACTGGCACCATATAAACATATTTTCCTTCTACTAATATTATGTAGAAAATGAGCGGTAAGGGCATTTATCGCTGCTACCACTAAGAAAAAATTTTTAGGTAAAGGACTGCCTAATAAATATGTTTCTTCATTAGTTTTAGTTTTATCGGTTCCATAACCTTGGTTTTTATTTCTTATTGGGCATTCTAAATCTAAACTAGCATAATTATCACATTTAGTTGGATTTATTTTATAATCAATACAATTCATAAGTATAATTATAACCTAATGGTAGTATAAGTTTTAAGTACGGTATTTCTATATCAATGCTTGATCCAAAATAGTTAAGTCCGGTATTTCTATATCAATGCTTGATCCAAAATAGGTTAAGTCCGGTATTTCTTTATCAATGCTTGATCCAAAATAGTTAAGTCCGGTATTTCTTTATCAATGCTTGATCCAAAATAGTTAAGTCCGGTATTTCTGAATCAATGCTTGATCCAAAATAGTTAATGCCGACATTGCCTCCACGATAGGAATAGCACGATGTACAATACTTGGATCATGTCTACCTTCGGCACAAAGAGTCACCCCATCACCCTTGATATTTACTGTTTCTTGTGGTTTTGAAATAGTAGAGGGTGGTTTAAAGGCAACTCTAAATTGAATGGTCTCTCCGCTTGTAATTCCTCCCAAAGTACCACCCGCATTATTAGTTATTGGTTTTATTGTTTCGCTATTTTTCCCAAACATATCATTGTGTTCTGAGCCCCTCTTACTTGTACATCCAAATCCAGCACCTATTTCAAATCCTTTAGTTGCCGGAATAGATAACATGGCGTGAGCTAACAATGCTTCCATTTTATCAAAACATGGTTCACCTAATCCAATCGGTGGCTTATATATTCTGACTTCCACCACTCCTCCCAGTGAGTCCCCTTCAGCCTTAGTCTTTTCTATTAATGAGATCATTTTCTCTGATGTTTCTGGACATGGACATTTAACCTTAGACTTATCTATAATATCTCTAGTATAATTTTCTTCAGTAGATGGTATTTTAAGATGACCAATTTGGCTAACCCATGCAACTATTTGACAACCATATTCACTGAGTAAATATTGCTCTGCGATAGCTCCACCAATTACACGTGAAATAGTTTCTCGTGCACTGGATCTTCCACCCCCGCTACTCGCATGAATACCATATTTTTTAAGATAGGTAAAATCCGCATGGCTAGGTCTAGGTATGTACTCTTCTCCAACACCTTGTGTCCGATGATAGTCATCTGGTCTGATGTCTTTATTTTTAACCATAAATCCGATTGGAGTCCCTAACGTTTTTCCGTGTTCTAATCCAGACAAGATTTGTAGAGTATCACTCTCTTGCCGAGCGGTAGAAATACTACCTTTAGCTCTCCGTCTATCTAGTTGTAATTGTACCTTTTCTAGATCTAAACTGTAATTAGCTGGGAAGCCCTCTAAAATACCCCCAACTCCCACACAGTGGGATTCTCCAAAGGTTGTTAAGCGTAATAGTGTACCGTAGTTACTCATTAATACTAGATATAATAATTAGTTTTATATCATATTTTTACTATTAGCTATTAAACATGATACCCGCTACCCATATAAATATATTGATCGTAGCATACAAACTAAGTTAATAAATATGTGTTATGATATTAGTCCGGTAAACAAATGTGGTTACGAATCGTTATGGGTAGCATTAAAATGTAAAAAATCAACCATTATAGACACATATAACCTGTCTAACATGCTAGATTTATATAAATTACTGAAGTATGGTACAGGAAAACATCCTTCATTATTTATGGAAACTAATGTTATGCGATTTTACCAAATGTATCCAAAGTATGTAAAAAAAGAGCTTGATATGTATCGTCATCGTCTAGAAAATACAGATAATGGATTAGTACCTCCATGCTATTTCCTATTGGTTTCCATCTATTTTAATATTAAATTAGTTATTGTAGATGAAATGGATCAGGTGTTAAGAGAATCCACCTCTATTAAAAACATTATGGATACACTGGGATTAGATCCAACTGAAACTATTAAATTATATTATACACCAAATCATGTAGAATATTTACCCGAAAATCACGAACTAGAACTTTTTAATAAAATAAAACGGGAAATAACTGAGATAAAACTTGTATATGAGGAAGGGGTTTTTCAAAAAATAACTAGAGATGAATTTATGTTGATGCTTATCTAAATGAGACACGTTTATTACACTACTAGAGTATGAGTAGACTATTTAATTATTTTAAAATCAAAACCAAGAATATCACGATATCCTAAATAATTACCAGTATTTTGAAACGGTTTGATATCATGCCATAGATTTTTATCGTCTTGGAAAATAAAATCACCTGGTTCTAAGACGGTTTCCCATAATAATTCTTTTTCTAAATTATAAATACGTGATATATCGTTTCTGATATTTTCTTTATTAAAGACCAGTGCGGAAACAATATAATCAGCTCCGTCTTGATGAATACCTTCTGGGGCATTATCTGATGGAATATTAGGATAGGATACCGATCTAATTTGATGCGTTGAGATATCTATTTGTTTAATATTAGGTTTCTCATACACTATTAAACCTAGTATGTGAGCTAATAATTGTGGAAACGGTTCAGAAAGTATATTCTGGTCCATGGGCATAAATCTTCTAGGTTGATTTCTAAAATCTTTTACTTCTTGGATAAAATTATTAGAGTGCTGTTGAGTTACCAGAAAATTTTTATTGTCAACAAAATCCGCAGTAAATCTGGCGTATTTGCGAAATCTGACCGGTTGATCATTTTTAATCGGGTAGTAGGTGTCAATAGGTAAATTATTGTAGGATAATCTTAATTGTGAAAAATCCTGAATGTCTAATCCAAGTGCTTCTAAATTAAATTTATGATAAATATGACCTCTTCTACATCTATTAAATGTATGTTTCATTATTTTATCCCAGTTAGGTTTTAATAACATGTGTAAATTTTTAACAACAATTTATACATTATATTAATATGTTTCTATAAATACAGATCATTGACAACTACTTAAATATATGATATTTTTACAGTCTGAGTCTAAAATATTTTACAATTCCGACTTACATATTAATAATTTAGGATCATCTTTATCTCTAGTTGTTTCTGGAATTTCTGATATATTAAACTGAATGTTAAAATTTTCTAATGATAGGGCAGTTTTGACTTCTTGTATATACAAACCGATAGCAGGCTGTAATTTAAGATATTTATTACCTTTCAGCATCATGTTATTTGCTATTAATTTAGGATAATCGCGGTAAGGTGTTATACGGCTATAGAAATATTTATTAGCTAATTTTCCTAATATATCATGATAATCACGCCATTTATCAAAAACTCCCTCAAAGGTTATTACCCAATATCCGAAAGGTGTAAATATATAACTATCTATGATACAGGAGTGTTTTAAGACTTTAATGATATCTTCTGGACTTGGATAAAACTTGGAACTAATCGGATGAGTATGCCATATTTTGTTAGCATATTCTTTATAATTACAGGTGCCTCTGGTAGGGGTTCCATCCACATCCTCTAGCCATTCTCCAATTCCATCAATAGATAATCTATTAGAATCAATAATAACCCCACATAATTCTGGTACATCTGGGTGTTGTAACAGACTATTTAAATTATTGTCCTTATCAAAAACAAAATGATTAACATTAAATTCACCAAATGGTGTTATTTCAGGTAAACCTTCGGCTCCACCTATATATAATTGTTTATATTTACGATATTTATAATAATAACTCATCTTATAAATATAGTATCAGAAAATAATCGGTAACTAATTCTACCATATCTTTAAAAATGAAAAGCAACCACACGTCTTATTATGGTCACCTATATATTCCCGATACGGGGTTTCTACCTGATAGCAATTATTTTCCTGTAAAAATTTCTGAGTCGCCTCTATTCCATTTTTATAGAGGGCATTTTTTTCATCTAGATTTATCTTAAAATTGGTCACTGAAATATTATCGGTATAAATTTTAATAATTTTACGACTATCTTCATCTTGAGCATAATTAATGCGATACGCGTTTTCCGTTACGGTATTAATAATAGAATTAATAAAACTAAACAGATTGGTGATTTCAACATTCTTATTAACTAAATCATATTCAGTATCTAATCTAATAGAGAGGGTTTTTTTATTGACCCATCTGTCATCAGAAACCTGTAAGTCAAAACATTCAGTTGGTAAATTAGACAATAAACCACCATCTACGTAATATTTATCTCCATATAACACGGGTGTAAAAACAAAGGGAATAGATTGACTAATCCTAACCGCATCAGATATGATCATCTCTGGTGTGGTATCTACGCTGAAATATGTTAGTTTCATATCAGTTAAACAAGTCCCCGTAATAACAAGTTTAAATCCATTTAATCTATATAGTTGGGCAAAAGTAAGCTGACGGATCTTAGTTTTCTGGTAAAATAATTTCTCATAAAATTTCTTCAGGGTTTTCCCCTGATAAATCCCATATTTTTTTAGCAGTCTGTTAGTGTCTCTAATAAATCCAAATGAATCATCTTGAAATTTACCAAGGTCAAGTTTAAAAATTATTTCCCGCAATTCATCAATGGTGTATCCCATCGCATATAGAGCTGCCACCCCACCCCCAGCAGAAGTACCCGCTACATTTTTAATATTAGCAAGGTGACCATTGTTTTTTAGTACTTCTAGAGCCCCTAAAAACCCAACCACCTTAACTCCCCCACCCTCAAAAACCAAATTTTCAAACATCTATCCGGTATTATTATGCTATCGCTTAGATACATTATCTAACCATGTATTTTTAAAATTCGGGAAATTAATAACTGTTATTAATTATTAATGTAGGAATATATATATATATATATATATATGTCTACCAAAGAATATTGTGGAAATAAACCGTGGAATTTTAGACCGAAAATTACAAATAGTGATAGTATATATACAGATGATATTAAGGGGATATCAAATAAAATAGCCAGTCAACCTGATTATAATTGTGGTGATAATAATAATACACAAACGATATCTATACCCAGTACATGTTATAATTGTAAAGGTATAACTGGTAACTCCAATAGAGTAGAAAAACGTAGGAAAAAATTTATTAAAAGTTATATAGAGACCACTAAAAGAGTAGGTAAAGGTACTGCTTCAGATAAGAAGATACTTAGTCTATGTCCAACTATTTCAGCAATGGCTAATGGGGAAAGTAATTTTTCAGAATATGCTCGTAGTTGGGATTCATTTTGCGGCTATGGAACGGTTTGTAAATCGGACTCTGACGCTAATAAATGTAATAATAATGATGGTGAATCTTGTGAGTTGGCAGATCCCAGTGGCACAAGTTTTATACCTGGTGGTATCTGTCAAAAAGGGAATTGTCTCCCGATTCAAGGAGGATTTGGACAATTACAATTTGATCTAGTATGGGACCAGGGTACTGCTCTACAAAAATTTGAAAAAATGCCCGTTACTTCCCATCAACAATTAGAAGCATTATTTGGAATTAATAGTAAAGTAATTAATGGATCTAAAAAATATAATAATAACAATAATACTATACAAACAATGATCGATAATATGCCTTGTAGTGATGATCCAGATGTCTGTTATACATTTGAAACGCCAAGTGGTAATAATCCAAAGGTAGGTCCACTTTCAAGATATTTTCAGACATGTTTTAATTCATCACCACAGGGTGAACATTTTTCCAAGGAACAATATGATCAAGCTAAGAAAACTTGTTGGAATTTAATAAGTAAAGATCAGCTTTTTAGTGGTTATGGTTACTTTTCTAATAAAGAGGACTACTTTAATGCTGCTGATATAGCAGGTAGTAGTGCTTGTCCTGTAAACAACCTTTATCCAAATAACATTAAAAATCTTGGAACCCCCCCATTCTCTTAATTAAAATAGTATTTATTAATACCAAAGATACCCATATCACTAATAATCACCAAATCTATTATTTTTAACATGTTTTAACGGAGGTACCAGCACCCCACCCTAAAATACAGGCTCCAAAACTCTTGGGTGGTAATTTCCCACCGTAGGCTTGAGCAGTATCACAATACTGACTATAATGCCAATAACTCCAAGAAATACCGGCTTTTTCTGCTGGAATGATGGCACTACAACTCATAGTTTCCGTTAACATTGAGGGCATATTCCATTTTTTCATAATTTCTTGAACATTTTCTACTGCGGTTTCGGGATTTTTAGGATTACCATACCAATGCCAACTATAGAATAAATTGGGAGCTTGGCGCAGCCATTTCTCTGTACTTGGATAGAGTCCAATTCCCGGATCTAACTGGGAAAACCATTTTGGTAATACTGCTCCCTCTCCAATATCTGTTACTGAAACAGACATATCTGGGATAACTTTTGTGATTTCACTATTACATGCTCTCCAGGTTTCATACATCTTCCACCTTTCAAGATAAACGGGTTCATTCATTAATTCTATGCCTACCGCGGCTGGATAATCAGCGACTGCTTCCGCTAGTAATCTATAATAACGACTAAAGTAATCTCTTCCCGGTCCTTTGGTAAATAGATAACTGAGGGTTTTTTGTGAAATGGTGGTAAATCCAAGCGCATTATTGTTAGCTCCAGAATTCATACCTTGACAACAACTATTAACTAAGTTATAATTATCGTCATCTACCCCAACTAACCAAGCACTGGCGTTGTTAAGGCATGGCTTTGGGATATTTAACTTAAAGGTATCGGTAAAGAGACCCAAATACCGAAAGGGAAAGGCAGTTGTTAGCTCTTTTCCAATTAATTCGGGTGCAGCTAGACGACTAAACCACATAGGAACTCCAAATCCACAACCGGCACTTCCTACCATATCAGTATGGTGATCTAAGATGACATGGATACCATATTGATGACACATGGTTAAAATGGCTTGAAGTCGTTTGACCCAACCAGGATCCAAGCTATCCTTGTTTTCTGGTTGAGCTCCCGCCCAAGTAACTCCAAGGCGTATGCTATTCCAACCCATGGTTTTAGTGATATGCTCGGCATCAGCTCGGTTAAATGTTTTACAGGTTTCAGTAGGAGTATCTTGACATACGGTATCTCCTTCTAATAAGGGTAACCATGGTGGTCCCTTAACTACAACATTAGGACCTCTTAAGATAACGGTATCTCCTGTTTTAGTATCCACCCAATGCTGATCTACAATTTTAACGTTTCTAGGTATACTAGTTGTACTAGTAAGAGTCCCAAATAAACTTGTAACTAAAAGTAATAATTTTAGTAGTCTGTTCATTATGTTAGTAACCAGCCTATCTCCACTTGGCTATAAATGGTTTTATATAAATATATTATTTAACCAAGACATCCTAAATTAACCATTGGTTTAATATGATTAGTATTTTTACTGTTTCCGGTCATATTTAATACTTTTAAACCAGATGTTTGTTTATTATTATGGTTTTGTTGAATACCATCTTTTAACCTATTGGCATTATTACATCCATAATGTTGACGTTGGCATTTGATATCTTTGGGATCACATGGACATTTAGTTTCCATTGTTATAGATACTACTAGATAATATTTTATTAGGTAAATTATTTTACCAGTCACTACAAAAATCACATAACCAACCATTACAAGCATAGGTAAAGTCTAATGATTTCTCACCACAACATGGACAATAAAGGTTATCTTCTATATCATCCCAGATTTTATTTTTATATTTACAGCTTTCTGTGGCTCTTAAATTAATAAGAATATTAACAGGTAGGGTATCTAAGACTTGTGAAAAATATTTCTGGTGATCGCGCCTGGATCCCCATAGATAATCCATTATTTGGATGTTAATATCATTAGGTAACCTTGTTATTAATTCCATCTAATAATTATTATTACCAGTCTCTTTAATATAAAACTATATATATCCAACCTAACCTAATGTTTTGCCATCTTTTACAAAAGATGTAATCTAAATGTTTTGCGATCTTTTACAAAAGATCACAAAAGATCTAATCTAAATGTTTTGCGATCTTTTACAAAAGATCAAAATTAATAAGTAATACTGTAATATGGAGTAGAGATCTGCTCAGGAGCAAAACTAACCTTCTTAGTTTGTGGTGTCGGAGACGCATAGTAACTTGGATGGAATCTTAATTTATAGGGTTTCAAGGCAAAACTACATTTTTTAAATTTTTTCAGATAGATGACCATATTTTCATCTGGATTTTGATAATTCATCGTTACAAATTGACAACCATACATCCAGGATGGTCGTGGATTATAGTTTTGTGTCGTTCTTTCCGTGAAAGCTGGATAGACCCTAGTTAAATTTTTCCTATTATAATCAGTTAATTCAGTAGGTTCATGTAAATCATCTATTTCCACATGACTATAATTTCTCATAAAGGGTTGTTTCCAAGTGTAATTTATTAATTCCGCTAATTTGGTATTTTTACATCGCTGGTCACATAAGATGACAACTTTACTTAAAAATGCTTCTAATGGTACTTGGGCAATATTAGTATTTTGATAGCTATAACTGCTATCTAGTAACCAATTACTTAAATAATTACGAATAGTAGTAGCTATTTTATCCATTGTCCTAATATTGTCTGATAAATACAGATTTAGAGATAGGAAAAGGGGATCGGTTGAATTCCGTAATACACTCGCAAAAGCATTTTGGGCAATAATACTACAACATGTTTCTAATGATAATTTAGTAGAGTAATGCCAATTGCCAACCTCTTTCCCAACACAGACCACTGGATCAGTTTCTTGACAAAATCCTTTATTATAAACATCTAATTCAATATATCTGGCTCCACATAATAACGCCTTGGTAATCATTTCTTCAGTGGAATAATCATAATATTGAGTACAAGGTAAGAAACTACGAAAACTACTTGCGATATAAAAATCACATAGTTTATATCCATTCTCAATTAATTTTGGACAGGCGGTTACTGGGTGGATATCTAAATCTTTAATATATGGGTCTAATTTTGCTAAAGCTCGGGGGATACGACGATAAAATACTTTAAAATAATAATAGATACAGATCAGGGAAAATATAATAATTAATATTAATAACCAATGATTTTTAAATAAACCAACAAAGGCAGCTTTATTTTGTGCTACTATTTTTTTATAATCCATTCTAATATCTAAATTATATTTTATTATAGATTATTTATTATTATCCACAATAATATATAACACCTATCTATAATAATATTAATAATGATATATGGATATAAGGCAGATAAATATCTAACTAAATATCTTAAATCGGGAGGTGATCACCTAGAAAATATTGTGATAATGCACTACCTAACGGAATTATATAGCTCTCCAGAATTTAAAAGGTTAGCAAGACGGAAACAAGTCTTAACCAATACTAATATAAGTGAAAGTGACAGTGAATATGATACCGACACAGATACAGATGAAGAAACGTGTCCAACCTGTACAGCACAAAACTACTGTAGTAGTTGTCACTATACGAGTATATGTGGTTGTAGAATGACCGCCTCCTTTTTCTATCTTGGCTATCTATATGTCACAGAACACCTAGTATCGCCTATTACTAAAGATAAACTAGCAACCCTAGATAAAACGGATCTAGTTAATAATTTTTTAACTCTAAAGGATAGTTTTGCTTGTGGTACTATTCTTGAAGGACTTATGTCACGTAAGCAACAAGCTAACTACAATAATTATCTTAAAGATGGTCCTAATATTGTGGCTATTTTCCAAAAATTTAAAGGGACAGATCCCAATGCTCATGCATTTCATTACCTATTTGTGCTTAAAGACGGAGATCGTCAAGTGATTCGTCAAAGCTGGTATGATGGAGGTGTTAGTAATGTAAAACTTAATTATCAACAGTTAGAAGAGGCGACTAATTTAAGGGCTTGTCACCAAATGGTGATGAAAACTCAAGTTACTAAATCTCAATTATTAGATGTATACGGTTCTTTTTTAACAGCAGAACAACTATCAGAAAATAGGGATATTTTCCAAATTTATGTTTTAAATCCATAATTAAAATCTTAAATCTAGCTAGCTTATAATATGGTAGGTGTCTATAAAATTAAAGTAAAAGATGATAGGGTGTATAAATACCTCCAGACAACATCAGAAGTAGGGGAAAAATTAGCCAGACGTTTAAAAAAAAAAAAGCAGCTAACTATTTTTAAACGTCTAGTAGAAACCCTACATCTTGATAAAACTATTGGCAACTATGTAGTAAAAGGAACGTGTCTCTCCAATAGAGGTGACTATTACAGTCCTTATATTAGTGGTATATGTTTAGTAAATATGGGTGAAATAAAAAGATTAGATACTGGTCAGATAATTTCAATATTATTAAATGGTTCACTACTATTAAAAGCCTTGAATGCTTATCAACAATTAAAAGGTTATTTAATAGGTGACTGGACTCTTCATAATATTATCTTTAATGTAAAGACAGGTTATCTAGTTAATATTGATCTAGAAGGTTTTTATACCTACTCTCCATTTGGATTACAACTCTCTTGGAATAACGGAGAAGCTAATTATAATTCTATTAAAAAAAGAATCAGGGGTCTTCAAAAAAAACTAGTGAGACTACTCTATACCAGATACAGATCTCCTAACCCACAGCATGTAATTAGCTGTGACCTACTTACTACCGTACAATTACCAGGTGCCTATCAATTAGTATATCCAGATAAAATCACTTCTTATTATCCACATTTAGCGGAATATCTTAATTATCTAAATTTAACCCATGATCCAGAAAAAACAGAAAAGTATCTGGTTATGTTACGACTTGGGGTAGATAATCCATATACCCTAATTATACCAACGATGGATCAAGATAAATATCCTCTAATTAATTTTATACCATTTTTTAGTTATCAAGATAACTTACCCATTATTTATAAGGTTAATCCATTACGTAGTAAATTATTAAACACTTAATGGAAATTATTAAACTAGGAAAAATAATGGGTATTTTTACCTAAAAAAAAAGTGTGCTCTGTTTAAAAAGAATGAAGGAGATATCACTTGATGATATATTTTTAGTTAGAAATACCGCGATGGAAATGGTAGCTCAGAGAGGATTTACGATAGACACCTCTATTAAATGTATTTCTAAAGAAAGACTTGGTATTATCTATGATCACTTTCTGAGAGGTAGAAAGGATAGGTCATCTATTATGGACATCCATATCCTAAATAGTGATAGTCAAGCCTATATTGCTTGGTGTCCTGATACCAATCTAGAAAATAATATAAAAAAAATAGGTAAACAATTTAGGGATTCATGTCATCCTGGTGAATATGATGATCTTATTATTATTGTACTTTCACACCAAGTACCTAATGAAAATCTATTAAGTTTTGAGAGTAATAATGTCACGATTTTTTCATTAGCTAATTTAACCGTTAACATTACTAAACATCAATTAGTACCTAAACATCGGGTCTTGGATTCGGACCGAGCCGAACAGGTCTTAAAAAGATTAAAAATAACTAGAGGTGATTTACCACAAATTAATAGGTTTTATACAGAAGATGCTGATTGTAGAGGAGACCCGATTGCTAGATTTTATGGTATGCGGGTTGGAGATATTGTGGAAATTACTAGAAGGCAAAAAACCAGTGGGGATCATTATTTCTATCGGGAAGTGGTAGGGTTCTTACCGGCTAAAGGTACCTCATGTTTTAATTATGTAGACCATGCGGATGCTGATGAAGATCTAGACCAAGAGGGAACCATGACTACTGGTATAGATGATTTAGTCCAATCTGATATTCCTAAAACAAAAAAGGCATCTAACATTGTTCAGGTCAAGGAAACTGAGAAAATTCCAAAGCCCCATATCTCATTTAAGCCAAGTGAGATTAAGTATGGAAAAGCCTTTTACCGTGGAGGTGATATTAATAGTAGTTATAGTGGACATACCATGGGGATCCTAAAGAGTGCTGTTCAAAAGTTTGTTAGACGTAATGAACTAGATCAGGCATTAGTTATTATTTCCGAGGTTGGAAGTTTTTATGAATTGTATCAAACCGCTCATTATATTGCTCATCAACTAGAATCATTAGAAGATAATGAAGAGGAAAAGTCTAGTTTAATAGAAGGGTTTTCAGGATATGTTGATATTGTTAGTACTAACGCTGAACGCGAAGCAGATAAGAGCAAGTATGATTGGAAGGCTTGGGCGGTGTCTAAACAAAAAGGCTTGGCAAGTCTTTTAAGAAATTTTGTTCATCGTTTAATGATTATTTCAGTTGAAGATTGCTTTGAGGGTTGGTTACCCATTAGACTTGACCCTCTACTTAGAGAATCACTAGAAATTAATGAGAATTTTATGGAGACACTCGTCAAAATAGTACATCTATTAGTAGATAGTCGGAAGATTAGGCTATTAAGTTATCTTAACGCCGCCTTTATGCTTCCTGCTAAAAATCCAGTTACCCCTGAAAAGTTAAAACGACAACAAGAAATCTTAAATAATCCAGCGGAGTTTAAGATCCCAGAAGAATTAGCTGAAGACATCACCCAGTTTAAAACCCAATTAGAAGACGAAGACCAGGGAACAGAATTACAAGCAGATCCCAAACTGGCAAAATTACTAGTTAAAATTGCTCATAGTGATTTAGGATTTATTGCTTTACAAAAATCGGATACCGCTGGCTACGCCCAAAAATTCTTGTATCATTTACTACAAGGTAATGATAATCCATATATGTCTTACCACTGGCTATCTAAAATATTATCCCCATTGATAAAATGTGATAAGGTGGAAACAGGAAAGGGTGGCAAAAGTACTAATTGTCTCTATTTTGTTTGGAAAATTATAAATACTTATGTGAAAATGTTAACAAGTGATCCTTCTCAATTTAGTGAGCTAACTGGTAATCTAGATACTTCTGATTATACTATATTAGGAAAAAGTATTGGTATTTTACAAACTTGGTTTAATGATGGTAATCTCGGTGTCTCTAGTAAGTATGAAATCTCCACTGAAAAGAAGGGGGGTAATTATGAATCTCCAGAAAGAAATTTATTTCTCTATAATGCTATTGCCTTAATAATAAATTACGCGTCATTAGCATTTACCAATGATAGGGTAATAGAAATAGGCAGTCTAGAAAATATTATTAACTTAAAGCAGATTGCCGGTGCTGACTTTACTATCCCTGGTTATGTCTTAGATCGTCATGTCAAACGGGAAAAGGATGAAATTAATAGGCATATAGAAGAGTATGTTGCTACTTTTACTAGATTACAACAGGCTGAGACAGCTAACCCGTCAGATGTAGACGGTATTATTAAATATTTTAATGATATTCTCCCTTATTTACGATTAACAACATCCCAACCTGACAAATTATTAGAGTTAAAAGGGTCTGTTGATTTAGGGCAAAGTAAAGATCCATCTAGTGGAGCGGTGCCCTTATCCGAAATAATCTCATATTTAAAATCAGAATATAGAACTGATCGGCATTTTGCTCTGGTAGCCTCGTATGTAAAAGATGAGGCAGAAGAATTTGTAAACCCTGTGTTTAAGGTTATCTATAATGCCCTAAAAGGTGTCTATCAAGATGTAGAAATTAGTGAACCACGAACTAAGGGGAAAACCAAGAGGAAACCAAAATCAAAAGTAACTGCTAAACCAGTAACTCCAAAACAGCAAGGCGATAGTGATAGTGACAGTAGTAGTGATAGCGACAGTAGTAGTAGTAGTAGTAGTGACAGTGATAGTAGTAGTAGTAGCAGCGATAGTGATAGTGATAGTGATAGTGATGATGATGATGTACCATTAGTTACCAATCCAGGTATTATAGTGGAAACGATTGAAACACTATGTAGACATTTAGCAACCACACCAATACCAGTAGAGAAACAAGTTGCGTGGAGAAGGATCATTTACGACGAGTTAATTAAAAAAATTGGCAGTGTTCCTGATATAGATAATATGACTCAAGTAATTAAGCCAGAGCACCTTACCTTAATGTTAAGTTTATATGACAAATATTTCTTTTCGGGTACCCTAAAACGTTTAGGAGACCAGCATGGGTGTAATTACAATATTTGTTGGAATGATAAGTGTGATTCAACCGCTGGTTGGTGTCGTTCTAATGCCATGTGTAAAGAAATTACTATTGAATTGTGTCCAATCCCCTTTAAAAAGGCTATCACCGGAATGCGTGAAAAGGGTGGAAGTGGAGTCACTAGTGGAGGTCTTGCCTGTAATGATATCATTAGTTGTATACAATTAACCTTTGAACATGAATTAGTTCATGCCCTGATCAGATGCTTCTGTAAAGCAGACGGTAACAGTAAAGATGGACCAGGTAATTGGACTAAGAGAGCTTCTCCAGCCAGTGGTCATAGTAAAACATTTTTAAGTATTGTTAATAATACTTTTGGTCAAACTGATTACCGTCATGGTCTCTTTACTACGGTAGAGGAACAGGATGCTAATAAAGAAAAAAGGGCAAAACAGCTTGAAGAGAGAAAGGCTCTCAAGAAATCGTTTAAGGTTGGAGAAATCATTAGTTTTCAAGATCGGACCGGAGATACCTATCATGGAAAGATTACTAAACTAAATCCATCAAAGGCAAAGGTCACCTTAGATGATGGTGGACAATTTAATGTTCCCTATGAGTTCTTAAAAAAAAAAGCCCAACTGATATAAAACCATCCCACGGTGTAACCAATATGTCCACCTTAGACCCCTTACCTATTTCATTAGCTACCAGTGAGACCTATCAGAATAGTAATATCCCTTTAGTCACCATTCCATCCGCTTTAGTAGATCCATCTAATACCTCCGGGGGGACCTTGTTAAATGCTCCTCAGGGACAAAAAATATGTGCGGGTTGGAAAAAACGAGTCTACCTCTATCGTGATTATATTATTAAGGGACCCTACCTCTCAGAAAAACCTGGAGATATGATTTTTCTAGACCGTAATATCAATAATACCGAGGCAATCCAACTATTTGAAGATATGCTAAAACTACCCGAAGATTATCGTGTGACGCTACCCTGGGCAGCCATCTTAAAAACCGACCATAGCCCTACCAGATATTATTTAGTACAAAAAAATGTTGGTGAAACTACTTACCAGCAGACTCCCTTAGAAGAATTACAGGACAGTAAACTTAACCGTGACCAATTAATTACTAAACCTGGTAGTAGTATTCATACCGTTCAAACCTTAGCCGATAAAAGTAAGGGTGGTAATCCAGAAAAGATAACGCCTGAAATAGCCCTACATAGCTTACAATATTTGTATTTTAGGTATATTTTAGGTATCGGGGATGTGACACTAAGAAATATCTTGGTTAGATCTGACGTTTCTCCAACCCAACCTCGTGTTATTGCGGGGGTAGATATGGAGGAGTATCCTGATAAGGTTTTGACTGGTGATCGCCTCCATTTATTATTACCAAAGAGTACTCAACAACCAATTTTAAAAAAAATAGTACCCTATCTAGACAAAATTAAATATTTTAAAGGAGAATTACCAAGTAAATTACAAGACATGTTAGCAAATTTAGGTTTTGACACTAAGCGAATACAGGAACGCATTAGGGTTTATGAATTGGCACACTAATACTAAATAATAGACAATCTGTTAATTACGAGGTATTATTATTTTATCTAAGATGATTTAACTACCTTTTTATCCATATTTTTTCCACTTACCATAGGTCTTCCCTGAATATAATATTTTGGATCTCCACATAGTTTATCGCCACAACTATCTAGATTAGCATAATGTGCTTTTAGATTTGAATTATCAGATGGATTCCACCTTCCAAGTGGTCTTTGGATCGGTTTTCGCATCAGGTAATTTCTCACTATCTGGTAAAACATCGTGTATTTCAGATCTTATTTTCTAATTACCAATATAGGTCAATAAGTTATAATCAATTTTTTTATAATTTATTAATCTATTTTTTGTTAATATTATTGAATAACACACCTTACCTGTTTCTTTTCTGCCTTTTTAATTTCTTCTAGACCGGCTTTGGTTCTCTCGCTCGTCTTCTCTGTATTCCTTTCTATAGTATCTATTTCTTCTCCTTGTTGAGTTACTAAATTACCTAATTCTTTATAGATTTCGTGAATACAGCTTATTTTCTCATGAATATCCTTAATTTCACTATGTCTTTCCTCAATGACACTACTTCTATACTCTAATTCATCGTTTGAGATTATCTCCACCGGTTTAAATTCCCTTTCAGTAGATATTTTACGATTCATTTAATTGTAAAATATATAATATATTTTAAACCTGGTAAAATTTAAAGTATCTTATATATTCTCATGTAATTTTAATTATTTTATTATGAAATAACGTTTCCAAACTAGTACATACCACTCCTACCTCGTCACAAAACTTAGCTACTAGAGGATCATTTTTATAGTCTTTTAAATAAAAAATATGTTTAATACCAGATGAAATTAATATTTTACAGCAATTAATACAGGGATAATGAGTGATATAGGCAGTAGCATTATTTAAACAAATTCCATTTTTGGCTGCATAACTAATGGCATTTTGTTCTGCGTGTACTGTAGCCTGTTCATGGTTATCCCGTACGACACTTTCATGTTTGGCGCCGGGTAAGAAACCATTATACCCAGTAGATAAAACCCTCTTATTATTTACTAAGACACAACCTACATGAAGCCGATGACACGGTGATCTACTTGAAATGAGTAGACATAAACTAGCAAAATAGGTGTCCCAATCTATTGGAGACTCAGTTTGTTTTAATAAATTATCTAGTTGTTGTAACATATTAGGTCTACCTTTTTTAACTTTAAATCTATATTATGATAACCAATTTCTACAGTAGACCCGACCCTTAGGTAATGGAATCCCATCTAATGAAGTCGGAAAATTACAAGGTAAGTTATAGTAGCATTCCGCAATACCATGATCTCTACGATCTAAATTCCAGTGATCAATTACTCTACAACCTATCACATGTTCCCATTGATCTGGTTTATGATATTGTCTTAGTTGATTTAATAATTCCGTTGCTTGGCTACTTGTCATCCAGACTTCAAATTCTAATAATAATCCATAGAGTGAAATAGGTGTAAATGTACTATGTTGACTTTTTACTAGTTTTTGGATAGGCTTGATATTATGTGTTAGGCTAGCAACCCTTTCCTGATAATCTGCTCGCCTGATTCTTTTAAGCAATGTATCTGGTAAATTATTGGGCGGGGTGGCATCTTTAAAATTTTCTTTGTCTTGTCGTTGTGATAATTTTCGTAAATTATAACCATGTACATATTTCCCATCTTTCCATAAACTTAGACAATAGCTACACAGCGGCACTTTATTTTTAGGGTGACAAAAATATTCCTGACACCAACAGCATTTCTTAACCATTTTTAGATTAGTTATTGCTAGTCTAATCTCAAAAAGTTTTAATTTCAATTTTTTAAATACTAGAACCGGTTATCCAATAATCCAACCTCTACCTGTTTATGATCATAATCATTAACAGACCATGTAAAATATTCTAAACTAGCTAATGTTTCATATTCTAATAGAGCGCTCATATTAATAACCTCAACATCCAAATTAGTAAACACATAATCCACGCATTCACGCTGTGGTGTTATTCCATCCCTAAGTTCATAATTGGTATAAAAACTGGTATCAATCGCAATACTATTATATATTGAAAAGATACCTAATCCTGCTAATTGACCTAAAAATGATTCATATACACTATTTATATCTTGCATTAATTGACCATCCGGAATCAGAGGAGGTGAAAGTATATTAAAATTTAGATCAGTACCAATAATAATATTGTTATTACCATTTCTATAGTGATACTGTATTTCATGAATTAGATGTTTACTAATCTCTTCCACGATTTGTAGGTTTTTAACATTACTAGCTATTTTACCATGTAGTGAGATTACCATATAGGAGCATCCCGTCTCTATATTAGTTAGTCGTAACCAAGGAGTGCTTCTTGACTCTAATTTACTACCAGCACGATGATGTCTAGTTAAACAATCATCTTCACAACGATAATTATTAATATTATATATAACTACACACCCATGAAATATTTTTCTAGCTTGTGACTCTTGATCAGCATAGACCAGATGTCCAGTTCTAACATAATAGCCAAGATAACGTACACCTGAATCGGTGGTTACATCAATGGGCTTCACTATTTGATAATTAGCCAGTTCATCTTTAGATGATTCATGATAATATTCCTTATTTTCCTCGCAAGCACAAGTATCTTGAGGATCCGTATATCGTTGACCCGGACAACTACAACTATATCCCTCTTCTTGAACTTCTTGTAGAGTATAGATATCCGCTAATTTTTCAGGGTCTTGACTATTAAGATAGTTAATGACATTACGATATCTGGTAAAAGTAGCCCAAGTACCTGGTATATAGTTTTTAACTAGATTATTATAAGTAGACAGTGGTTCACGAATCCATCCAAATTCATCTGTTCCTGTGCCGTATACCGCCTGTGGACCAATATTTTGTTGAACAAATTTAATTTTATGTGGTACTGGTGGTTTTGGTGGTGTCCATATCTTAGCTGATACTTTTAATTGGGATTTACTTCCACCTTGAGCCGTAAGAAATTTATGCTTATATTTATGGTATTTTTTAATATAATTAGGCATAGTTTAGTTATCTATATATTTTTAAACTTAGATAAATAAACTAGTCATTATAAACAACCACCTTTGTGTTCTGAACTATTACACGTATTTAAGATATCAACTAGATTTATATAACCATCACTATTAAAATCAAACTCACTAAATAAACTAGTTAGCTCTTGATCATCTAATTCTAGATTCCATCTAGTTAATAGATGTTTTAAAATTCTAATATTAATATCCCGGTTTTTGCCCATAATCTTAAAACATTGTTGTAATTGTACAGTATCCATTTTAGTTCTTTCTCTAAATTTATCCCTGATTATAGCAATTAATCTTTCCTTATTAAGTATTGTGGTTTCCATATTTATACAATGCCATTACTAGTTTTTAGGTAATTTTAAAATATTATGAAATGCTGTAGCCTATATTTAATTGTTCATAATCATAATTAACATCAGGGTTGTCTAATTTAATCTTTATCTGTATACTTGTATCACTAGATAATAGATAAGTAAAGTTGTAATCTGTATTTTCTATATTTATACTATTAATGAATAGTTCTATGGATAAGGGTTCTTGTAAGACATATTGGCTATTTATTTTAAATTTAAGGCTATAATTTTTGTTTAATTTGGCAAAAAAATTACCAATGATAATATTCGGATTAATTGTTTTAATCGAGGGTAAACTATTAATATAGTGGTTTAAATTATCATAAATGCTACAATCTATATTAGGAGTATTAACATTTGTTTTTTTAGGAAACCTAGCTAAACTATTTTCAGGTAAATTTAATACCTGTTGAAATTGTTCTAGATTATCCCATAATTTACTTGTATTGATAGCTATGATTGGATAACTACGTTTTAGTTTACCTTCTAGGTAATTCATATAAAATTGGTTTATTTGTAACCAATCATCATTTTCATTAAGATAGTTTATAACATTTGGGTTAGTATTCATAAATTTACTAAAAACTGTTTCAGTAGAATTTGGAAATAATAGGTCGCTACAATGACTTACGGTCCAGATATTATTATTTGATAAACTATTCAGTGGATTATCATATAAAAAAATCACATGTTTGGTGACGTTAATATCATTAGTATCTTTAATATTAGTAAAATGTCTTCCTCTAATAAGAGTTAGGTCTTTAGGAGGAATTCTGGAATGAATACTATAACAGGTTCCAAATTTTTGAAGAAAACCCGCAACAATAAAGATGACATTTGGATCAATACCACAAATGTAGTAGATATTCTTATTTTTAGTAGTAGTTATTTTCTGCTCGGCGTTACTATTATAATCAACGGTTGAATTTAGACTACTAACTGGACCGGAATCTTGATTATTTACAATATTCTTAATATTTTCAAACACCATATTTTTATTTACTTGGGCACTTCCCCCTTGATTGCGATACATGTCATTTCTAGGATTATATGGTTTAATATTCATGGCATTGATATCCATCTTTAAAAAATTATCAATATTCTTGCGTATTTGATTACGATTAAGTTTTTTTTGAGTTGGTGGCAGACTAGGGTTTTTACCCAGATCCATATTTAAAAAGGCGTTTAGTCTTTCTCTTTTAGTCATCTTACTAAAATCCATATTTTGTGAGTTATTAGATGAATTCATACTATTAACATTAGAAGGTGGTATATTCATATTATTTATATTAGTGAATCCTTCACTCTCAGACATGTTATCTATTTTAGGTACAAACGAAGGCCAATTTTTTTCCATATAAATAGTATTTTTTAAAAATCTACTAAAATAACGAATCTAGTTAATTTCATCACGATAGATATTTTTCTTTTCCCAGGAATGCGTAAAATTATTACATCCAAATACCTTTTTCTCATAATTAAAATTTTCTAGATTACTATATATTACCGCATTATTTGCACTAGTAATCCACTTGGTCATTTGGTTATAAGCCAATAAGGTGGTATTGATATTATTAATATTGTAATTACCTGGAAATACTCCTTTTTTTAAGTACTTAGACAGTAGTTTTTGTAAAATATAACCGCCAGTAATTTCTCGTTCACTATTACCATAATTATTATTTTCTATATTTTGTACCAGGGTTAAAATTATTTTTAATAAAAATGGGTTTTTAGCTATAGATGAGATAAAACAAGTATCTATTTCATTTGTTTTATTATTAACAACTGTAATAAAACCAGTATTATTATCAATAATACTTGAAATAGGATATTTACAGATAGTGTATAGGTCACAATAGATTCCTCCAAAGGTGTATAGACAGCAATATTTCCATAATTCTGTTTTATAGTGGTCTGGAATTATTTTACTATAGGCATTAGAGACCCTCTCTCCAAAATGTTCAGTTATAAAGCTAAGTTGACTGTCTGTCGTGTAAAAATGATAATTATAGTTAGGATTAATATCTTTCCATGATTGAGTTGCCTTATAAATATTTTTGGACACACATCCAGTACAAAAGGTCTGGTAAATAATATTAGGGATAAGTTGGTCTTGTAAAATACTAAGAGAAAGCCTATTTACAATTGATTCACAATAGACAGCGTTATCTCTATAGAGGCTAGAATAATGAGGTCCGGCTAAACAATCTCTATCTTGATGATATCCTTCATATTTTGTATTAAAAATTTTAATATTTCCTTTGTATAAAAATCCAGGCAAGTGCTCAAGTATATGTATTTTATATTTATCATTTCCACTTATACCTAATGTAAAATCATTGTTTTCATATTTATTTAATAATTTATTTACGGCTTTACCTAATAGACCTGGTCCAGTAATCGTTAAACTATCAGATATACTACCATACCATTTCGTTTTTACATTACTAATAATCATGTTGATAGCTATTAATAGGGCTGGATGTTTAGGAATACACGCCATAAAGGCATTATATAAATAAAACCTGTTACTTGGAGTATCCCTGGGTACTACAAATTCATCTTGATAACTAATGATATTTCTAATTGGTACTAATGGCTCCATTGGTATATCATAATAGACTCCACCTAAAACGTACAAGACACAATATCTCCAAAGATCTGCTTTAAATGCCCCTGGAAGTATATGATCGTATGCGTGTAAGACATCTTGGTTAAAATTTTCTCTAATAAATTCCCTACTTTCATGATTATCATAAAACATATAAGTGTATTCTGGATTTAATTGTCTAGTTAATAGAGTTGTCTGGTACATTTTTTCAGTGACCTGATGTTGTATAAAGGTCTGGTGAATAATTCGTGGAATTTTTTGATTACCAAAACCGGCTTCGTATAGAGACTCTGGTGATTTCACAAATAATTTACATTTCTTTCTTTTTGGTTTAATGTCTATATGTAAAAAGTCATTATTAATTGGTAAAGTGAATTTTAGTGGGTTTTTCCATCCCCCTTCCTTTTCTAAATGAAATCTAAAATGAAACTCATTAACAAGTTCTAAGTTATATTTAAAATCATCAAGATTAAGTTCTCTGTCACCATCCATTAGTTTATAGCCATGACTTAATATAATAGGTACTTCATTAGTTATTTTACTTGGGATATGGTATTTTTGTGGGTTTTCAGATGGCATTTCTTAATAAATTATTTAATAAATAGATGATTTTATTTATATCATTTATCACTTATTATTAAATTTATAACGCAGCGGCAGCGATAAAATATCCAACAGCTCCTATTAATAAGCCTCCATATTTTGCTTTTTTAAATTGATTATTAATATTTCTCCAATATGTTTTTTGTAAATCTGTGGTGAGATGATAGTACATGTAGTCTGATTTTGGGTAAATTAAGTAAATAAGACATGTTAATGACAGTGTACTAGTGATAAAAAAACAAGCAATATTATCGTTGTATTTATACTTAGTAAGAAAATGTGATAATATTCCGCTTAATACTATGCTTGATAATACAGCAATATAGAAGATATTTGAGCGCTCTTTTACTATTTTAAAATATTTCTCTTTTTGATTTGGTGTCAATGATTGACGATATCCTTGAAATAAAGTTTTATTTTTAGCGACATAATAACTAGATAAAAACATTCCTACTAGTAAACAGGCGGCAAAACAATTAGATAGGATAGAAACTAATTTCATTATATATAATAACTAATAAAATTTTGACGGTTGAAAATAAAAAAAGTAATCTTATCCATGGCATTATATGATGAAAGAAATCATAGAGCGCCTTCCTAAAACAGAACTATTATCAGATACTATTTTTAATAATCTAGTAAAAAGTCTGGTAGATTATGAAAATAATCATTATCAACTAGCAGCTTTAATAACTATCTTAACTATTTATAAGATATCAACTAAGCAGTTAATAACATTAATTACCTCTTTTAGACATCAACCTCTATATACATTTTCTGGAGCGTCAGAGATACCTGTGATAGATATTGTAGGAACTGGTGGTGACGGGGCTAATAGTTTAAATATATCAACAACTACCTCATTAATAGTAGCAGCTGCTGGAATCAAAGTAGCTAAACATGGTAATAGATCTATTTCTAGTAAATGTGGTTCTGCTGATCTTCTAGAAGCCTGGGGAGTTCCTCTAACTAATAATGATAATAATCAACTAGTAGCCTGTTTAGAAAAAGTAGGAATCACCTTTTTCCTGGCTTCCGAATTTAGTCCACTAATGAAAAGGCTATCACCCATCAGGAAAAATCTCGGATTTCGGACCTGTTTTAATAATTTAGGACCCTTTCTAAATCCGTTTAACCTTAATCATATCCTATTGGGAGTAGCCGAAACTGGGTTTATGCTTACCGCGATTAATATCTTAAAGGAGATGGGATACAAGAAAGCAATGGTGGTTCATTGTGGAGGCTTAGATGAACTAACTACACTAACTACTAATGAATATTATTTTCTAGAAGACAACCAGATTAGTTATCATCGTTTAGAACCAGAGCAATTAGGATTTACTAGAGGAACATTATCAGATTTACAAGGTGGAGATGCTAATTATAATGGACACATATTAAAAAAATTATTACAGGGTAAATTAGAAGAAATTAATAAGACATTACTAGAAACCATTATTTTAAATGTAGCTGCCTCACTATATTTGGTTAATAAAGTATCGTCTATAAATGATGGATGTGTCTTAGCTGAGCAAATTATCAAAAGTGGTGGTGGATATGAAAAACTAATAGAATGGACCCAATTTAAAATTTGAAACTTGGTGGAAAATTAATGGACATTTAAATATAGACTGTAAATATGTCCTATTTACAACAGATATTAAACTATAAACAAAAACAGTTAAATGGTTTAGTAAAAACTAGATCTGAGGCTGAATTATCTACCCAAATTGGACAAAAGATAACTTATCAACCGGTAGACGTTATGAAGTGTTTAACAACCAATTCTACCAATATTATAGCGGAATTTAAGAGAGCATCTCCAAGTGAAGGGACTATTAATAATAAGGTAAGGTGTGAGGATCAAATAGTAAAATATCTAGTAGGTGGGGTTGCTGGTATCTCAGTCTTAACCGAAGATGGCTGGTTTGATGGTTCGTGTAGTGATCTAATAGCTGCTAGAAAAACCCTTAATCTCTGGAATAGACATAACCGTCATGTCTTCTTATTAAGAAAAGACTTTATCTTTTCCACCTATCAAATTTTAGAAAGTGCGTGGTATCAGGTAGATAGTATCTTGTTAATTGTCGCGGCTATAAAAATTATCTACCCAGATGATACCTTAGATAAGTTAACTAGTTTAATTAGTTTTACCAAACAAAATCGGATGACACCTATAATAGAAGTAACTAATAAAGAGGAATTAGACTTAGCCCTTTCTGCTGGAGCATCGGTAGTGGGTATTAATACCAGAGATCTAAATACCTTTAAGGTAGATCACAGTATTGTTAGGCAATTAGTAATTCAGATACCGGAATCTATTAAAGTAATCCTATTTAGTGGTGTTAAATCCTTATCAGATATGACACCTCATGCTACTTATGGTTTAAATTCATTCCTTATAGGTACAAGTTTAATGAAATCAAATAATCCTACCCGGTATCTTAGTTATTTAAGTAAAAAATCACCTCTAGTAAAAATATGTGGCATTACTGATGTCCAAACGGCTGAACAATTAAGAAAATTACCAGTAGATTTAATTGGTTTAGTTTTTACTAAATCCAAAAGACAGGTTAATTTAGAAATGGCGGAGAAAATTATTAATATCATTAGGAGAGATCGTTTACCGATAAAACATAATAATTTTAAACGGGATACACGGAAAATCTTAACTAAAAAAGAATATTTTAGTTATCTATTAGAATCCGCCGTCAGAGATACCCGATGTCCACTAATTGTTGGTGTTTTTAAGGATGATACTGTTAATGTAGTTAATAGTGTCTCGGAAAACCTAGATTTAGATTTAATCCAACTACATGGAAATGAGTCACCAGATAAACACTATTCTAAACCAGTTATTAAAGCATATAGTATTACCGATAGCGACTTATCAGATCCATGCGAAGCACAACTATTTCTTGATGATCCATTTGCCTATACTCTATTTGATAGTGTCGCCCATGGTGTCTCTGGAGGTACAGGAATTCCTTTTAATCACAAATTAGTAGATGGTTATTCTGAAAGGATGCCTTATATTTTAGCTGGTGGATTAAATCCAGATAATATTTCAGAAATAGTTAGTAACACAAGACCTTGGATGGTAGACGTGTCAAGTGGAGTTGAAAAAGATGGTAAAAAGGATATAAATTTAATTAAGCAGTTTATTAGAAATGCTAAGCTTGCTTAATCTATAGTTTATTAATAGTATCTATATCCTTGTCTCCTCTTCCAGATAAATTTACCAGAATATTTTTTTCCCTATCTAAAGTTTTAGCTAGTTTTATCGCATAGGCAACAGCATGCGAGGATTCTAGAGCTGCTATAAGTCCTTCTTTTTTCATTAATAATTTAAAGGCATCAACCGCTTCACGGTCTGTAATAGTAACGTAGCTTGCTCTTTTAGTAGTAAATAATTCAGCATGATGAGGTCCAATTCCAGGGTAGTCTAATCCTGCGGAAATACTATGAGTAGCTTCTATTTGTCCATGTTGATCTTGTAATAGAAAGGTTTTGGTTCCATGTAACACTCCTAAACTTCCGTTAGTAATGGAAGCAGCATTATTATTTCCATCTCCACCAGCTTCTACACCTACTAATGAGACATCCATATCATTAATAAAATCATGGAAAATACCGATTGCATTACTGCCACCTCCGACACAGGCTAAGACATAATCAGGTAATTTACTAGTAGCCTCTTGAAATTGTTGTCGGGCTTCTCTTCCTATGACGGATTGAAACGTGGTCACAATTTCAGGATAGGGCTCGGCTCCAATAGCGGAACCGATTAGATAATGGGTTGTATCTAATTGGCTAATCCAGTCTTGAAGAGCCATATTAATAGCAGCCCTAAGAGTTTTAGATCCTGATTCCACAGAAATTAATTCCGCACCCAGTAACTTGATACGTTCTACATTTTTCTGTTGTCGTATGACATCTTTAGCACCCATGTAGATTTTACAACCTAAATCTAATAGACAACAGGCAGTCGCGGTAGCAATTCCATGTTGACCCGCCCCAGTTTCCGCAATAATACAGGTTTTACCCATTTTTTTTGCTAATAGTGCCTGACCAATAGCATTGTTTATTTTGTGGGACCCAGTATAATTAAGATCCTCTCTTTTCAACCATATTTTAGCACCCCCAATAGCCTCAGTCAGGTTTTTGGCAAAATACAAGGGACTAGGTCTCCCGACATAATTTTTAAGTAGAGTTTGGTACTCCTGTTGGAATTCTACATCTGAAATAATGCTTCTAAATTGCTTGGATAAATCAAGATGTGCATGCCTTAAAATTTCAGGGAGATAACAGTTATTAGTGGTAATGAGATGAGAATCCCCTCCTATCCCCCCTCCCAACTCCACCCCTGACCCATCATAATCTATCAACTGATTAACCTCTAAGGTATCTTTAACTAGCTTGAATGGTGTTAGAAACGGTTTCAACTCCTGAATATTCTTAATAACGGAAGATCCCATAATAATACCATCAGCCATATTCCAAATATTACCTGCCTGTTCTGAATTAGAAATACCAAACCCAACCGCCAATGGAATCCTTGTAATCTTTCTTAACTTCTCAAGTAATAAGGTTAATCTTGGATCTATATTATTTCTTGTCCCAGTAATCCCAGTCACAGATATACAATAGATAAATCCAGTGGCAAATTTAACTAGTTTTTCCATCGTCTCTATAGGTGTCAACAGACTAACTAACGGTACTAAGCATCTATCATATTTTTGACATAGACGATAATAATCCGGATCTATTTCTGGTGGTAAATCAACGATAATAAATCCATTTACACCAATCTTCTGGGATTGAATTGCCAAGCGTTCCATTCCATATTGATAAAACACATTATAATAGCCCATTAAGATAATCGGGACTGTCACCCCCTGCTGTCTCGCCTCTGCTATTAACTTAAATATTATGGGTAAGGTAACCCCGTTTTTAAGCGCCACATTATTAGCCATTTGAATGGTAGGACCATCCGCCACAGGGTCCGTAAAAGGGACACCTATTTCAATAATATCGGTACCAAGTGCTTGTAATTCTAGTAGAGTACTAACAGTAGTCTCAATGGTTGGATATCCCGCCGTTATATAATTAATTAATACCTTTCCACGCTGAAATGTTTCCTGAATTTGTGTATAACTATGGTTCATGATAATAATATATACCGATTTTATAAATAGTTAAATATAACGTATTTATTAATTAGCAATTTATACTAGGTATCTATTTAACACCCCGATCCATTCCTGGCATTGTTTATCAACCGGACCCGATCCCCATTCTTCCAAAAACCTTTCCACATATGTCTCATCCCTATCTATTTTTTTAGACAAACGAATTTTAAAACCATTTTTATGCGAAAATAGTATATACCACAAGTCACATTGTAGGCGTTTCATTAAATAGCACGTGCTCTTATCTAAATGGTTTAATGGTTGGGACATATAATACAAGTGGTAACCATTATAGGTCTGGTAAATATAGAATTTTACCTTATCTAAATTCTTAAACTGACTAGCCAAGATCACCTTAATCTCTTCTAAGGTAATTCCGTCATAGTCTAAGGTTAGGAAATCATAAAACTTAAGATAATACATTTTATTATCACGACATAATTCGGAAACTTGATAACCATATTCATAGTCAATTGATTGATTAATTACCTGATCACGTTTAAGTAAATTGAAATGACTAAGGCAATAGGAAAAATTATACTTAGGATTATTACTAATTAGGTAATAGTCATTTCTAGTTAAGTCTTCTAGTCTATTAATTGGTCTTTGTAATATTTTGCTTAATTTATCTAGATCTAGTTTTTCATTGATGTTATTCCTTCTCTTTTCTGATAAAGGTAATAGATATTTATTGAAATGATCAACTATAGTTATTGTTTCTAAATAGGTTAATTCACTAAGCTGATTTATGGGACGTGCTAAAACGTTACTTATCAGGGTTAATAGTGATTCTGGATCATCATCAGTATTATTTTTAACATAGGATTTATAGATACTTTCTATTAATCTTATTTGATTATTACTAATTTCTTTTTCCTTTTTATAGGCTTCATATTCTTGTTTTAAGTCCCCTAAATTATAAGATGACATTTTTAATATTTACTAGTAATAAGATGAAGATATTTCCATTAGGGATTCCACCCCACCCATATTCGGTTCCGCATTCTTATTATCAGAACAGTATTGAAAACAGAATAATTGATACCGATGAATATATTGGTATTGAGAAAACCTTCTCTCTTAATGATTTTAGTAATAGTAATCATTATATTGACGGAAATTATGTTACCTTTCATGAGGATATTAATCATTTATCTCCGCGATATTTAGAGAATTTTTATAAAAACCATCTCGGGCACTCCCAAAAGGAGTACTGGAAATTGATGTCAGTCTATAACCTGTTTTTCCAAACAAAATTAGTATATTATGATACTGAGGCTCCAACACTAGATAATGACTCCTGTTCTATCACTCATTTCAATAGACGTAATTTTTTTACCAATAGACCCTGGATTGAAAGGGGTATTAATAAATATGCGGAGCATTTTACCAATTTAACCCAATCAGAACGTAATTATTTTATGGATTCAGAAGGTCTAAATTCCGATCATTTTTTTCAAATGGAGGATAATTTTTATAACGTACATCGTCGTCGGCATGGCGAACGATATCAACATCAAGTCTGTGATATTCTGTTATATAAACTATTTACTTATTTATGCGATAAATATTATGGTAATTGCACTTTTAATACTAGATGTAAATCAGCACGTACCTTCTACTATTTTGAATTTTTAGACCATACCGCTCAAAGTTTTAAGGCGGCTGGTCAACAACCCTTGTTAAATTTTAATGACGATTTCTATTTCAAAAGCGAATATTTAATCACCACTAGTGATATTTTACTCCCAATTATGTATTACCATCGCAAACTGGAAGCTCTGTTATATCTTAAATTTGATCTGGTACACCTACCTAAGGATTTTCGGTTTAAATATCTAAATTATCATAGTGAATATAAATTAGTATTAGGTTACTTTGACGCTACTGGTAAAGGTGCTGTATTTTGTCAAGCTAACGGTTTACCCCTTGGGTGTACAGATTTTTTCTTTTATCTCCCCTGGGAATATGCTGGAGTTGAATTTACGGAAAAACTAACTCAAGAAATAGTGGTCCATAATTTTATGGATGATAAGTATGGACAACCCGAATTTTATATCAATCATATCATAAAAGATGGAAGCGTTAATGGAATAACCAAATCTGAAATTATTGATGTTATTAAAAAAAGTGGATTAGAGGTCACTAAAACAAATTTCCCGATAACCCATCTAATCTCAAAACCTGATAACTGTTACCTAGAAGGCTTTGGAAAAAATCCTAAAGATAAATTTAGTATTCTAAATTATATTGTTAATCCTGACAGTGAGGATTATTATAGTTTTTTATCTAGACTACCATATCGTTATTTTAATATTTTATTTGCCGACTATTATCTAAATCATATTACCAAGAAAAAAGATATTATTGGACGGGTTATGAATAAATCGAAAAGGTTAATTGCGGATTCAGAGACTAATAAAGATGAATGGCAAAAGATATGTAGTTACATCGGTAATAATTTCCGTCTGAAAGATCTACAACATATCGCAGGACAGACTTTTTCAGTTCAACCGAGTGTTCTAGCCAAACTCAGTAAACGAGAATTATGTAAATTATTATCACAATATACTTATTCTCAACAAAAAAAGGCAGTGAAAAAATATCTACAACTACGCACTATACGATACCCAATTCCGGATGGCATTTGTCGGAATTATAGTGAGGATCCAGACATGGTAACTAGTATTAATGATATGGTCAGGAAATTATATCATCCGGATACAACTCGTCTTACAGATGAAGAGGTTCATGACATTTCGAATTTCTTAATAGACAAGATAGATATTAATCCCGAGGAATTAGATACTTTAAATAACGAAAGCATTAAAGAATGGAAACAGTTATTAGATAAATGGACGGATTCACTAAAACCCTTTATGCAGATGCCTAATGAAGATTTTATCGTAATAGTAAAACCAGATTTAACTGCCTGGTGTATCAGTGTAGATATGTTTCAGAGATGTGGATTGCGGCACTATTTATGTACCTGGACCTTAAAAGAGGGTCACGACGGAGATATGCAGGGACACGATTATCGTCTATCTAGTCCTATAGAAAAGATCTATAAGTTACCCTTCCAAGAACAGGGATTAGAGGAGGTTGCCAGTGTTTCCCCCTACCTATTTATTAATGAATCCGCTTATCTTAGAATCACTTATCATATCCGCCAGAATCAGGGATCAAGTAAATTATTAATCTTTTATCTTGGAGAACCTACTATTTCCAGAACAGGAAATTGCCAAGGGCATTATGGAGTTTCTCAACTACATGGACAATATCATAGTACCAAACCAATCTACCCGGTGGTCTATCGTAGAAGAATTAGTCGGGACATCTATATCCCACCGGAATCAGAATCTGATAGTGATGAGTCAGCTCCTAAAGAAAACCCAGAAGTTAGAAAGCAATTAGATATGTTAAAGGCTAGGGAAGCGGACATCATCAGAATGCGCCAACAGTATAATGAACAATTAAAACCGGCTAGAGATGCTTATGAACAATCACCAAGAGATGCTGAAGGAAATTATCAACTAAGTGAACTAGAATATATCCAGAGACATTATCCAAGTCAAGAAGGACTCTATAAGGCAACTGAAGAGTGGAGAAAGGTGCTTATTGCCATTATGAGAGAAAAGATGAGACTAAATCAACATTTATATAGCTAATATATCTGCTCGGTTATTAACTACTAATAATATCCATCTAACATTACTAATTACTATTATGTTTTTTACTACTTTTCGAGATAACATCTTAAATAAAGATTTAACATGTGATCCCATTTTTCGTGACCCCCAATTTCGTCGGTTTGTCATAAATTCTCGGGGTAAAAACCTAGAAACTGTTAAATTTCTAAGTGATCCTCTAAAATTATCTATGAAAAAACCACAACGTTGTCTCCATGATGACACTGATTATTATCTTGGTTTAGATACCTATAGCAAAACCTATTATATTTGTTATCGGAATCTATTAATGATTGATATTGACCTGGGTAAAGATGACCAATTTCTTGACCGAGAAGCCTATCTTACTTTTTTAAAGGCTTATAGTCAACAGCACCCAGAACTTTTATTTGATGTTTATCAGTCCAGAAATGGTTTACATCTTTTTGCGCTTCATAAAAAATACGATTATAGTTCAGACGAGGCATTAGGACTAATGATAGATTTACACTGTGATTTTTATTATATCGTCTATACCCATATTAGAGGCTGGAGTGTTAGACTAAATCGTAAATTCAAGGACTCTACCGGTGGACTCTATCATTTCGTCACCAGAGTAGGTAGTGGAGTCGCAGATAATTATCTAGAAAAATTGGTAACTCTTCATCTAAATTTTAGCGAATTATTCGCAGATCGGGAGGTTAGTTTAATGAAATAATTATAACAGATGTTATATAAATACAGTTGTTAAATGTAGTTTGTAGTAAAATTTGAAGCTACCATTACTACTTTTAATGTTGTAACCAAACCAATTGATACCATTTTTTCTATTTCCAAGCCATGTTAAGAAAAAATCAAAGGGATGCGATTCAGACTAGTCTAGCTAATGATTTCAGTTCTGGAGTTCATCATCATGCCACTGGTACAGGTAAATCATGGATTGCTCTACAATTATTACTTGAATATCATAGCCGTTATCCCAAACACAATGTCTATTGGATTTGTGAACGTAAAAGTATTTTAACCGAACAATTTAATGCTAAACGATTAAGAGAGAGGGGTTATAGTAGTATTTATGATAATTATCATATTATAAATTTAACTGATCATAAAATTAGCGACTGGTATCATAGTTTAAATGTGAGTCCGATTTGGGGAAAACCAGTATTAGTTGTCATTAATCGTTCGTATTTAACTCAATCTATTAAATATACTCTAGTTAAAATACCCTTTCACCTAATTATTCATGATGAATGTCATAGTATTATTAATCAAACTACACAGGCTTTTTACAGTTATATTACTAATAAACATCCCGAAATTAAGTGTCTTGGGTTTTCAGCCACTCCGGAATTATCACACCAACCTCTAACTAATCTATTAAGCCAATATTCTATCTATGATGCTATTCGGGATCAGGTGATTGTAAAGCCAGATATAAAATGGTTTTCTAATCCAGAGCTGATAGATGATACTACTCTGATACATTTTGTAAAACAACAAATAACTAATTTACCCTACGGTAAAATAATTATTTGGGCTGGTATGATTAAATATTGTCAAAGTTTAGCCGAAAAATGGGCAAGATATTTTCCAGATTACAAAGTATGCGTAGATACTAGTGTCACCACCCACAATAGTAAACCTGCTAATGACGGGAGGTTTATTAATTATGAACAGTTTAGTGAACTAGATAGCAAGGGTATCTTATTCTGTGCATGTAAACATCGGGAGGGGTCTGACATTAAAAACCTTGATGGGTGTGTCTTTATTGATGGGGTCTCTAATAGAAATTCTCGGGCATTTATTCAATGTGTGGGTAGAGTGTTACGAAGGGATGCTCTGGATCGGAAACAATATGGACTGATTATAGAGATCGCAGCTAAAAGTGACATTAAAATATGTGACAGGATAAATGCTTATTTTAAACCACCCGTCGGGGTTTTCCCTTGGCAATCCAAGCAGAATGATGTCATTATTAGGGGGCAATCTATTATTGTCAATACCCTAACTATTAAAGACATGCTAATAAATCCAAAATCTAATCAGCAAACTCTACCCCAATCCCTACCCCAATCTCTATCTTCACAATCACCCTCACCATCTGAATCAGATGCTATTGTACTGAGTCAACATGTGTTAGTTACCGATACTAACCAATCAGTAACTGACCTTGATATCACTAACTATTTTGTTAGATCATGTCCCAGTAAAAAACGTTATCAGAAAAGATTACAGATAGAATTGGAATTATTAAAATCGCAAAAACTAGAAAAATATCTATTACAGGCAGTGGATATCTTAAACATCACAGAAGATATACCACATGTAACCCGTGGAAGTTGCGGGAGTAGTCTGGTATGTTATTTATTAGGTATTAGTCATACAGATCCAGTTGTCTATGACATTAGTTTTTCCAGATTTCTCAATGAATTTCGTGATAATTTACCGGATGTTGATTTTGATTTCCCCTATAATCTAAGAGATAAAGTATTTCTACGAATAGAAAACAAATGGCCTGGAAAAATAGCTCGTATCAGTAATCACGTCTATTATCACGAAAAATCAGCCTTAAGAGAAGCGATCCGGAAAGCGGGTATTAGAGAGTTTATCTCTAAAAACGATATTCATCAGTATGTTAGTAAATTACCAAGAGAAACTCAGGAGTTAATTACAAAATATAAAAAAGAGTTATTAGATACTTTTAGATGCTATAGTCTACATTGTGGTGGTATTATCTATTATCCAGAAGGAGTACCAGATGAGATAAAGCTTAAAAATAAAAATGGTAGGCACAGTACTATTGATCAGGTTAGTCTCAATAAAATAGATATCCAAAAGACCCGACATTTTAAAATAGATATCCTGTCTAGTCGTGGTTTATCCCAACTGTGTGAGATAGTGGGGTCTAATGATATTGATTTTAGTGCTAATGATGGAGATATACGGACCCAACAACTACTGTCATCTGGTGACAATATTGGGATTACTCTGGCGGAGTCTCCCTTAATTAGAAAAGCGTTTATCAAAATCGCCCCCAAATGTATTGCTGATGTAGCCATTTGTCTCTCTATAATTAGACCTATGGCATCCGAAGCTAGAAATCAACAGGATATTTCTAAAATAGCAGATAATATGATCTATGATGACGACGCCATTGTCTTAATTAGAAGATTTTTAAAGTGTAGTGAAGCCGAAGCGGATTACTTTAGACGAGGTTTTGCCAAGGGTAAAAAGTCAGTAAAAGATAAGTTATTAGCCAAATTAACTAATCAGAGTGATTCCGACATTATCAAATTAATATCTGAATTATCAAAGTTAAAAAAATATAGCTTTTGTAAATCACACGCCTTTTCCTACGCACAGTTAGTATGGCAATTAGCATATCATAAGGCACATAACGCTGATAAATTTTGGAAGGCTACAATTAATCATTGTGATTCTAACTATAAGAAATGGGTTCATGTCCATGAAGCAAGATTAGTGGGTGTGGATTTAGAGGATACTACCCTATTACGTAACCATAAGTCTATTTACAGTAAATCACGTCATGTAAAGCTAGAAGGTGATCAATCACCTGAACATCTATTTTTAAGAGGTAGTCCTCGCTATAGTCAACTATATGGCAATAATTTTTACCCGAGATGTTATTTGTTTGGAAATAGTGAAACCCAAAAATTTAGAGGTATCGTCGCAAGTTATCGTAAAGTACATAAGGTATTAACTATCTTTCTAGGGGTCGGTAACCATAACTATGTGGAAGTAGTAGTAAATAAAAATATCAGACTACCTAATAGATGTGTTGGTGTCATGGGACAAGGTAAACTAGATAGAGTTAATATGATTATCACTTGTGAAAATATTAGCATCTTTTAAGTTTTAAATCTTTCTATTAAAGTAGTATGGCTGATAATTATTACTATCAAAAATATAGAAAATATAAACACCTATATCAAAATCAACAAGCCGGTGTCCAACAACAATCCCAGAAACAATCACCTGATGTTACCAAGTATCTATTAAAATGGATCTCTATCCAAAATGTGATGTGTCGTGATTTTAGTAGAAGAGAGTATCTAATACCCTCTAGTTATTCTGACTATGATAATGATGAAAAGGATACGTGTACCAGCATTACCGAACTAGAAAAATGTCAAGATCCATGTTTAGTTTATCATGGCTATCATGACGGAAAATATCTCTCCCAATGTGTTAATAAATATCGAGATAAATGTACTATCATCCCTAAGTATGATAGTTGTATTTCTAATAATAGTTGTTATCAAGAGGAAACACCCACAGCATGTAAATCCCATATTGTCAATTCACCTATCCATACTTATGACGAGAATGGTAAGTTAATAGATTATAAAATCAAGAAGTCTACATGTCACTGGAGAGATGATAATTATTGTGTTGCTAATCCAGATTCCTATTTACGTCATAATGTCACCAATCTATATCAGACTAATCAAGGTACCAGTTTATCGATAAACCAACCATGTCACAGATACTTAAGTAGTAAAAATGATCAACTCTGTGTCGCTAAATCCAGGAAAAGAGTATTTGAAGGAACTGAATTAGCATCCCCTTTACAAGGTAAATCTGGTGATAAATTTAAAATATTAGATACCATTCCATTTTTAATGTCGGATGAAAGATATCGTAAAACAATATATGCCCAATGGATTGTTACTGACGAAACTAATAATCCTACTAATATAAATAAAAACCCAGATGCTTATCTTGGATTCCCATGTGGTCTAGTAATAGATATGAATTTTCTCTGGGATAGTCAGGATTTCACAGACTATTTAAAATTATTATACGATAACTATTTACAAAAATACCGGGATGATTACGGAAAAGTAATCATTTTTGGACATAGTATGGGTTGTGTCTTAGCCTTGCGATTCTCATATTATATTTATCTTAAAGATCCGTCTTTTTTTCATAAAAAGTGTCTGGTATTAGGTTCTGGTCCACATACTTGGATACCTAAACCATCATTAGAGATTCCATTTGATACTAATTTTATGTATAGACCAAATATCAAAATTTTTATTACTGGTATCCTAGATTATGAAGATGATGATGAAGATGATGAATCTCCAATATTTATTGATGTTATTGTGAAAAACCGCATAGATTTTTCTTTACCTGATAAAACAATTAAAAACATAAATAAATTTGGTTTATATTATCCAATGACTGTGTTAGATACAACTAATGCTAGTATTTCCGATCTACAAATAACTGAAGCTACTAAGTATAGTAGAGCACCCAATATACATGATTGGGGAACCTATTATAAATGTTTAGCCAGCCTAGCTGATAAATAATCTAATCTATCATTAAAATTATAAGATGGAAGCAAAGTATTTAAAATATAAACGTAAATATCAGGATCTAAAATCACAATCACAAAATGCCGGTAAATATACTTGTAATTATCCAGGGAGAAGTAATAGGGAAAAATGTTGGAATTCATTACAGGTAAAATTAAAGAACGGTGAGATTACCGACAAGAATAAATTAAAAGGTACTATATTTCCAGACGACTTTATGTTTACTGATATCACCCTTGATGGATTTGATTTAAGTGGTGCTGATCTGCGGGACATCGAAACTCCCAATTTTCAAGGTGCTAGATTTATTAATCTATCTGGATCATCTCCCCTCTTACCCGATAGATATAGTTTTGTAACTAATTCTAAAACTGGGAAAAGTTTTATCCTTGGTCCCAACTTAAACTTATCGAATCTAGATCTTAGTTATACCGATTTATCTAACGTGATGTTAGGAACAGCTAATTTAACAAATTTAAAAGCAATTTCATTAACTGGTACATCACCTTATTTACCAAAGGGATATGGATATGTCACTAATACACAAACTAGACAAAATTACATTGTAGGTCCGAATATGGATTTAAGTAATTTAGACTTAAGTCATACTAATCTTAATCATGTTGATTTTACTAATTCTAATGTAAGTGGTACAAACTTTACCAATGCTAAATTTAACATTACCAAATGTACAAATTTATTAATTACTGGAAGCATGCCTATTTTAGACACAAATAGCAACCTTGTTTGTATGAAGGATAGTGACGATAACTATTTTATCATGGGTGATAATATGAATTTGAGTGGTATAAACTTAAGCAATGTTGATTTTACTAAATTTGGACCAACGGCAAGTCAGTATCCAGGTCTTAAAAACGTAGTCATGGAAAACTGTAAATTAACTAATGCTAAATTTGGAAAATTTAAATTAGAAGGAGTTAACCTAAGAAACTCCAACCTAGATGGTGCTAAGTTAGTTAAAGCAAATATTACCAACGTGGACCTCAGTCGATCAAGTTTAAAAAATGCACTATTTTATAAAGCGATTAGTGAAACTACTTATACAACTAGTCAATTAAAAGACGTTGCCTTAGATTATTGTGATCTAACGGGTGCTAAGTTAAAAAAACTAGATCTTATTAGTACTTCACTATATTTAGCTAATTTAAATGGTGCTGATCTTAGTGGTGCTAAATTATTTACGCCAACTATTTATAAAACCCCAGGAATGCCACCAGAAAAATATGGTGCTCTAATGGACTATGGGTATGAAACTCTCCAGGATAGATGTACCGATATAGATACGGCGAAAGATTATTGTGGTTTTATTGTTATTTCCCATGATGACAGTGGTAGACCCAAACATATACCTGATAATGTTTTATTAGTAAGCGATTATCAACATAAAGATTTTTCATATCCAGATGACGACGATGAAGAAGATGAAGACGATGAAGAGCCGCTTCCAAGTGAAAGTGACGTCTGTTCCTGGACTCCAGATGAAACTGATAGCTATTTAACATACCAAGGTTTACCTTATACGGAAAAAAAAGTAGATTTATTAATAGAAAAAGACATGCTAAATATATATGATAATTTTGGTATATTATGTAAACATCAATGTACCCTATATAAAAATAATCCTGGCAAATCATCACTAAAGGAATATAAATATTAAGCCAATTATTAGTGACGACAACGCCTCACTACAATTATTGCGTCATAATAACTATTTTTTAATTATATATTTAATATTACTATATTATGAATACGATTGCCTTAATAGCTTACCATCATTATCAAGGTAATAAATACCACCAAACTGTGTATCATGATGAAAAAAGTGACGAGGTCTATGGTATTAAAAATCAGATAGAGGCTATCTTATTAAGTATTAATGGTACAAGACAGCCAAAGACGGTAAATCCTAACCAATTGATCAGCTTAGGAAACTTTAAACAATTACAGTCTCAAGAAGATAACGTTTTTATTAAATCTAAACCACCTTAATTTTTAAACTAAGCTTATTATTTTAGTTTAAAACTTTAAGAATTAGCTCATGTCTGGGTTAAATGATATATTTCATCAATTAAATAAAGATATTATATATAATTAGTAATTACAGTTTTTTGTATTGGATTTATCATAATATTATTAAACATTACCTTTACACTTTTATTTTTTTTGTAAGAATTTAGTCGTTTGAGGGCTGAGCGCCTCGGTCCCATTTTAGTTAATTGTGTATTACTATTTGTATACATATTTAATACATAAATGTATTTTATTTTTTAATAAATTAGACAATGTTAGTATCTTAAGCCATGTTTATACTTGACTATTTTCGTTATAAACTAATCTAGTTTAAAAATATCTTTTACTTAGTAACAATATATGGAACCTGATAAAATAACCTATACTACTGAGACTGGTATTACCATACATCGGGTTCATTATCAAATTAATGAGACACGTAGTCTAGAAACACTGAAACAAGATTTAAATACCAATGCTGGAGCTATTTTTATTTCCAATTACGAATATCCAGATAAATATACCCAATGGAACATCGGTTTTAAAAACCCACCTCTCGTGATAGAAAGTAAAGGAAAACAGTTTACCATTAAGGTATTAAATAGTTGTGGTGAGATACTATTAGATATTATCTGGGATCACCTTAAGAATAATCGTGACCTCATATATTTAACACAAAAACAGGGACACCATATTAGTGGTGAAATTAAGGAAACCAATCAAATATTCAGTGAAGAAGAACGTCTCAAAAAACCATCGGTCATGAATCTAGTAAAGAGCATTCGTCATATATTTTATGATCGTCGTGATAATATCTTAGGTCTCTATGGATCATTTGGCTATGACTTAATCTTTGGATTTGAAGATTTAATACACTACAAAACAAGAGATGTTGATCAACGAGATATTGTCTTATACCTTCCAAATGAAATCTTAGTGGAAAATAAGTTACTTGGGTTAACCGGAGTTTACCGGTATAATTTCTCCTATGGATCTAGGACTAATTTCCATCTATTTAATACCCCAGTAGTTTCTAACTATTTACCTAGTGACGATAATACCGTTGCTTTTCGTGATTTGGAGTCAGGAGAATATAGTAGACAGGTAGAAACGGTAAAACACCAATTTAAACAGGGAAATATGTTTGAATGTGTCTTAAGTCATACCTATCACGAGCCGTGTCAAAAACTACCATCCGAAATTTTTAATGAAATATTAGCTAGAAATCCTGCTCCCTATAGTTTTCTATTAAACTTAGGTAAATCAGAATTTTTAGTAGGAGCTTCTCCAGAAATGTTTGTTAGGGTCACAGATACCAGGGTAGAAACCTGTCCAATTTCTGGAACTATTATTAGAGGGAAGGACGCCTTGGAGGAGTCAGAAAACATCTTAAAACTATTAAATTCAGAAAAAGAGTGTTCGGAATTAGTGATGTGTACTGATATTGATCGTAATGATAAATCAAGAATCTGTCTTCCAGGTACGGTTAGAGTCATTACCCATCGTGAAATAGAGAAAACATCTCGTTTAATCCATACCGTAGATCATGTAGAGGGCTATTTAAAACCTGGTGTAGACGCAATAGACGCCTTATGTGTCCACCTATGGGCAGTTACCGTCACCGGTGCCCCCAAAAAAATTGCAGTAGAATACATTGAACGTCATGAAGAAACACCTAGAAAATGGTATGGAGGAGCCATTGGAATGCTTCATTTTAATGGTAATATTAATACTGGGTTAACTTTGAGAACTATTCATCTACAACATGGTCTCGCACATTTACGAGTTGGTGCGACCCTATTATATGATTCAGTGCCAGAACTAGAAGAACAAGAAACGGAGCTAAAGGCTTCTGCCTTTTTAGATATTATTAGAAGTAAAACGACAACTCCTATTAAATCACTAGATCTTACTAGTCAGAAAAAAAATGGTAAAATCCTGGTCATTGATTTTAATGATTCCTTTGTCCATACCGTTGCTAACTATCTAAAAGAGTTAGTGACTCAGGTTGAGACCGTCAGATACTATAATATCAAGGAGGAGACTGATCTAAGTAATTACACCGGATTTATTATGTCTCCGGGTCCTAAACGTCCATCGGACTATCCAATGAAATGGTTAATAGATAAATTACTAATACAAGAGAAACCTATTTTAGGAATTTGTCTAGGACATCAAGCTATGGTAGAATATTACGGGGGAGAAACCACTATCTTACCAGAACCCATTCATGGAAAAACAAGTAAAATCAAGATCCATCAGACCGAAGGCTTATTTGCTGGATGCCAAACTACCGAAACAGTAGCTAGATATCATTCTATAGTTGCGACCCAATCTGAAGTGAAATCTCCTTTAATAAGCACCTCTATCCTATTAGACGATGGAGATAGAGAGGGAGATAGAGATCCCATTGTCATGAGTCTAGAACATGACACCTTACCCTTCTATGGAATTCAATTCCATCCAGAATCCATCTTAACTAATAAAACCTTAGGATTACGTCTGTTGAAAAATTTTATAGGTTAGCTGTAATGTGTATCGTCTCTAATAAACGGTTTAATTTATTTTCCTGTTCCAATTTACCTACCTTAATGTCTACTTGAGATTGATAATTTTTATTAAACAATTTATAACATTCTGGACAAAAAATGGTGTAAGGTTTAATGGGCTTGACACAGCACTGACATATCTCTGGATACATGGTTATCGCGGTGATAATATCATAAAACATTTAAATAATATATTGAGTGAGATTTTATTTAAATATTTTATAATACCCCGATTTTATTAATATATTTTAGTGATAATTTATTATCTACGCTTTTATGATTATATTCCTTATCATAAATTAATGTACCGCAATCCATTTTTTTGGATTAATGACATTAGGGCAAAAAAAAGCATTATGTAGATAACTTGTGTTTCTAAACTGATTATTATAGCCACCGGCATTCGCTACTATAAAACCATCAATGGTTTTGTCTACTGATCCACCATTACCAATAAATGATCTGGTATCCCAAGCATTTACTACACAGGTTAAGGTATTACCATTTTCTCTAGTTGCATTATCAACTCCCAATAACAGATTACCATCTTGGGATCCCAATCCGACACTAAAATTCTGATACTTAGGTTTTAAATCGTTAATACGATCTAAACAAGTTTGGGAAAAATCATGTGGACTAAAAATACATAGTTTTAAATGTACCTCGGGATTAAGAGATAATACCTTTCCCATTGCTTCTACAAATAGTAATTGACACGCCTCTTGTGCCTTTGGTGGAATAGCCTTTAAAAATTGTCCTAACCCAATCATTGGCATTTGGATTCGTACACGCTTAACATTCTCTCTTTCTTGAGCATACTTGGCAGTCTCAAAAATCAAATGAAATAAATCTAGTTGACGATCAAAGTAGATGTCTACATCCAAGCCACCTGGTTTCTCATATAATATTTTATAATCATCACTAGCCGTACTCTCAAAATTTACCCCCCAGAGATGAGTTACCCAAGCTCTAATTTCTGGCTTGCCCTGATAGGGCATAATATTTATTGGACCCGTAATAGCATATCTAATATTACTCACTAATTCATTATTAAGCTGTAAATTTTGATAACCATAGTTTAGGACTCTAGTAACTCGTTCCCAATTAAATAGATCATTTCTTGCTTGACCAAAATAAACAGGAATTCTTCTAACTAGATGTTGTAGGATATCATACTTATTATATTCTGAGATAGAATTAGGGCAAAATAGCCGAGTCTCCCCACATAAGTATTGTCCATTTACTACGTACTGGTCAATTAAATATTGTAGCAGTGTATTATCACTTATAAAAGGAAACTTATAAACACTAAAGATATCTTTTAGATGATCTCTTTTAGTATCCATGTTATCTCAATTAAAATAATATTTCTTTAAATTTATACCCAAGTGGATTTATCTGTAACCAATACTATTTTAACGACTTGCTTACCATCATTAGTATGGCATATCATTAATCCGTATTGTGAAATGACTTTTCCATCTACAAAATGAGCTAAAACTACCGATCCATCTTTCGCCTGTCCAATAGGTTTAGCAGAAGACTCTTCACCCGTCTGTTCCTTAGCTCTTTGTATATCTTGGTTCATTTCATGGTTAACCTCTTCCTGACTTAAAGTAATTAACTTTAATTTGGCTAAATTTTTATGTACCATGGAAGTAACATCACCGCTATTAATAATATCAGTATCTGTTAGCTCTTCTGATAACAAATAGATGCCAGACTGATTTAATTTTTGGTAGTTTTCTTCATAACTAGTATTCTCTCTAGTAAATTCTGCTTCCATATCTAGTTTAGATTGGCACCTAAAATCTAACTCATATATAAGTTTATCACCTGTTTTATTATTAAGGTGTTGTAAATTTACTATTTTTCCATCTAGTTCTAGTTCTAGAGCAGGCTTGGCAACTAAGTAGACGTCAATGTTTTCCTTTCTAAGTCTGTCTTCTAAATCAGTAATATTATTAGTTGGATTTTCGGTAAACCAAGCGTAGGCAGCGGCATTAACAAGTTCTAGATTTTTTATACTGGAGGCTAATGTTAAATTATACCAGGCAATTACCGGACTATTTTGTTTAGTCCGGTTTATTTGGTCATAGCTAAGTTTCAACATGGATTTAAATAATTAATAGGTATTTTTTTATATATTTTTTTAAAATATAGTTATTATAGTATAGTATGAACAACATTAATTATCAACAGTCTAATCCTCATGCCTATCAAAATATACAAGTTCAACAACCACATCAACAGCAACAAACACAGCAATCGCACCAACAGCACCAACAATATCAATCTCAATATCCAAATATGATAACCCCATCTGGTCAATATGTTCAACAATCTAATTCACTTGGGAGAAGTACTAATCAATCAATGGGACCACAATTAAGACAACAAATTAATCAGTATTATCAAAATGGGCAACATAATATGGCAAATTATCACATGATAAATCATGATAGCTATCATAAAAAACACCCCCCAACGGTATATAGAACACAATATGGAAATGAATCCCAACCCCAATCTAATATGGCACCTCAAACCCAACCCCAATCTAATATGGCACCCCAAACCCAACCCCAATCTAATATGGCACCTCAAACCCAACCACAATTAACTCCTAAATATTATTATGGACAGAATGGGTCTAAAATAAATATAAACCAACCAAATAATTATCATCAACAAGGACAAATATCAAGTGCTTATCAGTCAGACAATAATAAGAATGCTAATGTGGATCCAAATATAATGAAAATTATACGTGAAACACAAGGTAATATTAATGATCAGACTAATAAACTACAACAATATTTAAGTAATCAATTTAATATTGAAAATACTAGACAACCAATACATAATGAAATGAAACCTAACCCTAACCCTAAACCTAAACCTAAACCTAAACCTAAACCTAAATCTAATCATAGAATCTCTAACAGAAAACAAGTTAAAAATAGTAAACGAATAGTTGTTAGTCAAGATCCTAAAGATAATCTTAGCAAAAATAAGACGTTAGTAAATCAATCTAATGTTATGTTAAATTTAGAAACCGAGAATACCATTGAACCATATAAACATATTAATAATAGTTTAATTAAAAATAGACGGAAAACTATTAAGTTATATAGTAAAGATGATTTAGAGGTTATTAAACAAACAATTCGGGAAACTAAATCAAAATATAAAATTAATCTAAAAGAAAATAAAATTAATAAAGAGTCTATTAAAAATCGTAAAGATAAGCTATTAAATACTAGACAACAAATTGTCAAAACACTGGAAAATAAGTATATTTTACCATTGTTAGAAAAAATAAAGGTAAATGGCATCTTAGAATATAAAAATATTATTATAAAAAAATGTTTACAGCTACAACAACAGGAAAATATTAAAAATCAATTAAATTTACAATATTTAAATGAGATTTATCAACTTAAAAATGAAATAAAATTAGAGAATGATAAAATAAAAAGGGAAAAATCCCAACTAAATCAGGAAGTCCTAGAATTAACAAAAAACCAAGAACTACTAAATAATAAAAACAGTGAAATTAGAGAAAAAGAATCATTTTTAAAACAACGGGGAGAAGAATTAAAAAAATACCAGGAAATGGAGGTATTAAGAAAGCAATGTGAGGAGGAACGTATTAGAAAATATGAGGAAGAAGAAGAAAAGAGAAGATTAGATGCATTAGAACATTTAAAAATTCAAAAAGATGAACTTCGTAAGATTAAAATGGAAAATGAACTAGAACATGAAAGAATAATAAAAGAACAGAATGAGAAAGAGATTAAGATAGAAAAAAAATTAGCGCGGGTATGTAGTGTAATAGAAAGGGCTGATGAAAAAGAGAAAAGACGAAAACAAGAAATTAACAATGAAAAGTCTTTACAGGAATTGGAAATTAATACCAAACGTGAATATTATAATAACCTAAAACAAGACCGTATTAATGAACGCAAACAGTTAATGGCAATGAAATATCAACATGAAAAGGATTTATTAGATAAACAACGTGAAATAATTGAATCAAAAACAGAACAATATAAGATTATGAAACAATTAAAAATTAACTCCCCAGATTTTAATTCTGGGAAAAATGATAAGATACAAACAAAAGATAAATTAATTACAACAAATAAAACTACCGTAGAAAATATTAATACTGATATTAATACTGATACTGATATTGATATTGTAATTGATTCTGATGCTAATTCTAGTATAAATCATCAAGAAAATGAAAATTTACAACAACAATATATAGAATACCAAAAACAATGGAAAGAATACAATGATTACGTTGAAAAATATGGTCACCCACATAATGAACAAAACAATAATGGACAACCAGAATATGCACAAAATATACCATATACACAAAATAACATGTATCCACAATATCAAAATATGTTAACTACTAATGATAATTTTAATTCTACTAAAACTATAGGCAATCGGAAAAAAATTTTAATAAATAAAGGAAAATTAAGAAATAGTGAACAACTTAGACAGAAAACTAGAAATAAGCAGCAATTATATAAACAATTAAATAAGATGAGTGCTGTTTCTAAATACCTTAATAAGGGATAAATATCTTATCGACATATCAAAATTATATATTTATATCATGATATAAATATATAATTAACCTATATTATAATGATAGACAGTGATTGGATTGTGTTACCTATTTCTGATCCTAAACTAAATAAGCAGGAAGGTAGGTGTAATAAATATATAAAAACTGTAGCAGACAAATTGGTAAATAATATTATCAATAATGCGGTTATTAATGTAGTAGTAAATAAATTAATTAATAAACATACAACCCCGGTCTATAAATTTAATAAACAGATATTAGCTAAACAAGGGAAAAAAATATACACTTTTGCCATTAATTTACATTAACTGTTATCATAATTAATAAAACAATTATCTATTTTATTAATTATGATAAGTGCGTCTAAATTAAGTTATAAATATCTTTTAAAGTAAGGAGTTTTGAATTATAAATCTATTTTTTAATAAAAATTACTGCGTTTATTTTTTTAGATAATCAAATATTTTTTGTATTAATATTACATAAAAATGGCTAATTGTGATCCTTGCGAGCAAAGAGTTACTTGTAATCCACCAAATGTCAAATGTTGGAAAACTGAGGTTAGAGTGGCAGCATGTGGTATCAGTGCAACTGATTTCCCATATCTTGACAGTGGTATAAATCAAAGTAGTAGTCTTGTACTTTCAGCATACCCTAATACCGAGGGTATCGGAAAAAGAGGCTGTCTTGTCCTAAATGACGACTGTTGTAACAACATACAGACATTAGGTGTTTGGGCTAGTTTAAGCATACCAAAATGTCTTCACTTAAATCTGACTATTAACTTAAATGATGGAACAAGTCAAGATTTTACTACCACAACTGGAATTAATACATTAACCCCATGTAATGTTTCCTGTTATGATAAGTCTACTCCAATTTGGCTTGCACCATCAGGAGCCCAACCCGCCCCCTGCTTAAAGGCTACTTTGTTACAAACTATTAGCCAATGCAATAAAACCATTTGCTGGACTGTCAATCTAGACTGTACTAATGATAGTGTTGGAGCAGCAGTTATTGAAAGTATTGTTGATGTTGGATGTACTAAACTTGTATCCACTAGTGGTGGATGTCCAGGCTGTCACGAAGCCTTTGACGTCTATGACGTCTTCCATACACCAAATAGTGAGAAATACAGTCAGGCATTTGTTGCCTCAGGCTACTATAATCTTGGTGACTGTGGTAGTGTCTTTAATCATCAGCATTTAGATCAAGAAACTGGAAGTCATCAAATTATCTTAACTAAGGGTACTATTATTGAGGGTGAGTACACCAATACTGATACTTTCACTGAGCAATACTTACGTACTCTTACTACTCAGGTGGGCTTATACCCATGCCAAATTTTCAACTTCTGGGCGGCAGTCTACTCTAGACCAAGATGTGTTAACAATCATCTTAAACCCGATGATCCAGTACCAGTTGGTCCAGATGGTAGGGGAGGAAATGATCCTATTGTAGCCGGTGGCGATCCAAATAATAAAGCTATTATCTGGTCTCCACTAATCCAGAAGGCAACATGTGGACGTAATTACTTATGGGTTGTAAAATACGCCGATGGAACCGCGCAAACTAAGGGTGATGGATATCTACGCTTTGAATTAAATAAAACTTCTACCGAGGGTACTATTACTAAGGCTACTACTAAGGAGTTATTCCAAGATATGCAGAAATGGCATAAGCATCTTAATGCTTTCCCAATCCAATTTGCATCTGGTGATGGAACTGGTATTCCAACATGTAAAGATTTTTACAGTAATGTTCCATGTGGTAGTGGATGTGCTGGTAATTCAGCTTATATTGATCAATTACCATCTGAGGCTAACTGTAGTGTAGAGGGTGAATGTGTAAGAACATCTATGTATGCCGCTACTTTCTTTATTGGTATTGGTGATAGATGTGAACCCTACTCAGTATTTAAGACACCAAGAACTGGAACTGATTACCAATCAACTCTA
>WLWF01000182.1_pt1 | contig 60620 bp, 76 predicted proteins | sample 6718331 | NCBI WGS metagenome assembly WLWF01 (sample SAMN12718692, study PRJNA515312) | sponge metagenome | isolation source: marine sponge | host: Mycale hentscheli | place: New Zealand: South Island, Marlborough, Capsize Point | collected 2003-05-01 | reverse complement strand
GTTCGCACAAAACTAGGTCAGAGCTTATCAGCATGGGCTATGACGTAGACCTGATAGATAGCTTACCCGGTTACACCAGTGGCGCAGACGATGTAACGACCAGCCAAGAGTACATGGCGCGTCACTCCTACGACTCTACCGATGTCTACCCTAACCAAGCGGCCTCTGACTCTGAAGTTTCAATCATGGTCAATGAGTCGTACATGAAGCTGGACACGGACGATTCGGGCGTCAGCGTACTTCACAGGATTTTAACCAGTGGTTCGGAAGTGCTAGACTGCGAACCTATCGACTATATTCCGTTCAGTTCTGTCTGTCCTATTCCTGTGCCGCATAAGTTCTATGGGCTTAGCGTAGCAGAAACGGTCCAAGATGTTCAGCTTATCCGATCCACGTTGACCAGAAACCTGCTGGACAATATGTACTTGGCAAACAACGGCAGGTTCCAAGTTGTAGAAGGACAGGTCAATGTAGACGATCTGCTGACCAGCCGTCCCGGTGGTATCGTTCGCACACGCAGCCTGAATGCTCTCCAGCCTATCCAGACACCTGCACTGCAACCTGCTGCGTTCCAAATGCTTCAGTATTGGGACGATATCAAGACGGGACGCACAGGTGTCAACCCGCAGACACAGGGTCTTAGTGCTGACGTACTGAAGACACACGTAACCACTGGTGCTGTTACGGCGGCAATGACCAATGCCCAAGGACGGTTAGAACTCATTGCACGGGTCTTTGCCGATACCGGCGTTCGCAATATGTTCAAGCAGATATACAACTTGGTACAGCGTTACGAAAATCGTAAGAAGATGGTTCGTCTCAATAATACCTACTTTGAAATTGATCCGTCTAGCTGGCGAGAAGACCTAGACGTTGATGTCGAGGTAGGAATTGGCTACGGCGATCAGGACATTAAGATGCAGAACATCAGCAACTTTGCTGGCCTGATTGAAAAAGTAGCTACCCAGACTGAGGGAATTGTACAGGCGGATAACGTCTACAACTTGGTCAGAGAGATTGCCGATGAGATGGGCATCAAGAACGTAGACAAGTTCATAACTCAGCCCCCACCACCGCAGCCCAAACAGCCTAGCGCACAGGAACAGCTAGCACAGGCGCAAGCACAGGCCATGCTGACACAGGCACAGGCCAGCCAGATTGAAGCTGAAGTGAAAGCCAAGGAGCTTGAGATCAAAGCGGCTAAGGTAGAGCTTGAGCGCATAGAGATTGAGCATGAGATGGCAGTCAAACGCGAAGAACTGAAGCTCAAGGGGATTGAGCTAGGATTTGAAATGAACTCTGACAAAAACATAAAGGCTTAGATTATGGCATACCAGAATAACATTGCTTCTCGCATTATCAGCAGCGAAAACATTACCAGCACCGGGACCAGCGCACAGAGCGGACGTGCTCCATTTGGTTGCACCATTGCTCGTATTGCAACCAGTGCTGATGTAAATATCGTAATTAACGGAAATCCTACGGCCACGGCAGCAGGTACTTTGATAGAGCCAGCAGATGCGGGTTACTTTGTCATCAGGGGAGATAGTTCTCCAACTGCAACTGACGGTGAAAAAGTAGCCAGCGTTGGAACAGCCACGGTCAATGTTACCTTCTTGGAGGGTTAAATGACCCGCCAGCACCCCCATGCCCATAGGATTAACTCTAGTGAGCAAGTTGCTATAGGAGGCACCAGTGCTCAGAGTGGTACTTGTCCTTTTGGCACTGGCATAGCGCATATTAAAGCGCACGGAACTAGCGGCAGTCCTTCTAACTTTTTCAAAGTAGGCGGAAATCCTACGGCTACCACAGATGGAACTTCTAGTTTCATACATGACAGTGAAACTATTTACGTAATTGTAAGGCCAGACTCGTCTTTGGGGGCTGGAGACGGGGAAAAGATAGCTACTATTAACACTTCAGGCTCAGCAATTTTATATATAGATTGGGTGGAAAGCTAATGGCAACGAACAAAAAGATCACAGAGCTTACAGAACTGTCAGAAGCAGACCTTTCTGATGACGATGTTCTGCCAATTGTAGACATCAGCGCCGGTACGACTAACAAAGTTCGTAAGTCAACATTGGCCTCTGCACTATCCGGCGTTGCTAGCATAACCGCTACCAGCCCTTTATCTGTAAATCAATCTACAGGTTCTGTGGTGGTTAGTACAGGCACAATCCCAATTACCAGTGGTGGTACAGGAGAAACCAGTGCCAGTGCTGCTCTTGCTGCCTTGGGCGGCATCAGTGATCCTACTACTACTCGTGGTGATATAATTACCAAGGGTGCTTCAACACTAGACAGGTTGCCCATAGGCGCAGCCAATACTGTACTCCGTTCTGATGGTACTGATCCTACGTGGGGAACGGTAGCTACTAGTGAGCTAAGTGGTAACATCGATCTGACAAGTCAAGTTACAGGAACTCTGCCTGTGGCCAATGGTGGTACAAACGCTACCAGCGCCAGTGCTGCACGCACTTCCTTAGGTGCAGCCGCCAGCGGCGCTAACACCGACATCACCTCTTTGGCTGCTGATATTGTCATCTCCGGTTCGACAAGCGGCGATGCGCTCCGCATCACCCAGACTGGCGCTGGTAACGCGCTGGTAGTAGAAGATAGCTCCAATCCTGACAGCACGCCCTTTATTGTAGATGCTTCAGGAAAGGTAGGCGTGGGAACCACGGCCCCTGAGTCACCGTTTAATGTGCAGCGAAACGGCACCCCTGTTAGTGGTTCCCCTTCGACCGTAGCTACTTTCCAAGCAACAAGCGCCGCCTCCCAAAGCAGCTATCTGAGCATTATTGCAGGCTCAACCGGCTCAACTGCACAAGCGGCTATTCATTTTGGCGACGCAGACGATCCAGATATTGGTCAGGTTCTGTATCGGAACTCCGACAACTCACTGGATTTCGTTGTTAATGCGGCGTCCCGTTTGAAGATCGAAAGCGACGGCGGCGTTAAAGTTGTCAACGCTGCCTACAATCCGATCACTACGGATAACGACTTGAGCTTTGATCAGTCCGCCAGCAACAACTTCAAGTGTACTCCCAGTGGCAGCGGTACACTGACGTTCACCAACCATACCGCTGGGCAGTCGGGCAACATCCTGCTGATTAACACAGGTGGTCACGCAATCTCTCTGGCGGCTACGACCAAGGGCGATGCTAACTTGGCGACGACGATCAGCACCGCTGGCACATACTGGCTCAGCTACTACGACGACGGCACGAACGCCTATGTCGTCACCAGTGCGGTGTTTGCTTAATGTCGATCATCCAAGGCACATCCAAGGCGGCTGGCGGTGGCTACGAGATTGATCAGTCGATCCGGTTTAACTTTTCGGATGCTGCTCATATGTTAAGAACACCAAGCAGTGCTTCAAACCGAAGAACGTGGACATGGAGTTTATGGGTTAAACGCTCTGGATTAGGAAATCCCGGTGGACCAAACCAAGTTCACCAACTGTTTGGTGTTGGCGCTGGCAGTTGTCTACGGTTCACTAGTGCTGATGTTTTGCGCTTGGAAAGTCCTGCTGGCAATCACACGTTTGTAACGTCTCAGGTATTTAGGGATACGTCCGCTTGGTATCATATCGTCCTTGCTTTTGACTCTACTCAGGCTACAGACACTAACCGCAGGAAGTTGTACGTCAACGGTTCACAGGTAACAGACTTTTCGTCAACCACGTTTACGGAGCTTGGTCAGAATGCCGAATGGGACATTAACAGCACCTCCCAGCATCAGATAGCTAAGTCGAACTTGGCGGATTATTTTGGCGGGTACTTGGCGGAACTTAACTTCATCGATGGCACTGCACTAGACCCAACAGACTTCGGTGAATACAACGACGACGGCGTGTGGATACCAAAAGCATACACAGGCAGCTACGGAACTAATGGCTTCTATATCACAGGTGAAGATTCAACATTCTTAGGCCAAGACGTTCGCACTTCTGGTGATCAAGTTAATTCATTTCAAGCTGCTCAATGGACAGGCGCAACTGGTTCATACACATTTACAGATGGTGGTATTGAAGCTGACGCAAGCAACAAAGCAATAAAAACTGTTGATACTTTTACTGGTGATTTTGAGTTTAGCTGGCGTTACGTCAATATGGCTAACTTTATATTTGGTTTATATGAAATTGACGAAGACGGTACTTTTAGTGATAGCTCATCTGCCGGTAATATGCAGAACATGACAGATAGCTGGTATGTTCAAACTTCATCTGTTGCGGCTAATAGAGACATTAAATATGGCGGTACAACGGTTGTAGATTCTACAACAATAGCCAACGGCGATGTTTGGAAGATGACCCGTGAAAGCGGAACAATCAAAGTTTACCGTAATAGTTCATTAGTACACACATTTACACAGACTAGCACAAACGAAGTTAGGCTTGTAGTTGCACAAGGTGATGCAGCAGCAGACGCTAATCAAGTAAATTGGGTAGATAATTCAACACTAGGAAATAACTTTTTTAGCAGCGGACTAGCCACCACAGACCAGATGTTGGATACGCCGACGAATAACTTCTGTGTTTTGAATCCTCTTAAAAAATCTTCTGCTAATACGATTAGTGACGGAAATCTTACCTACGCAACGACTCTACAGCGACCTACCTATGGAACGATTGGTGTATCTTCAGGCAAATGGTATTGGGAGTGGAAGCCGGGAGGTACGGAAACGTGGGTTGGAATAGGCTCACCGATAAGTCCTATTGATGTAAGTGTTGACGGTGGAAGTCCTGCTGACGTTTATGTTTACGGAACTTTTAACGGTAATTTTTTCAGTGAAGGATCAGGCGCATCGTATGGCGCAACTGCTGGAAGTGGAGACGTAATAGGGATTGCACTAGACTTGAGCAGTGCTACCAAAACTCTAACATTTTACAAAAATAATTCAACGCAAGGCACTGCATTAAGCGGATCAACTCTTGATGCAACAACATGGATACCTGTGATTGCTACATCCAATGGTGTTGGAGGGACTATTAATTGGGGGCAGTCTGCTTTTACCTACACACCGCCCACCGGCTTCAATGCACTATCCACCGCCAACCTTCCCACGCCATCGATCACAGATGGGTCAAAGTATTTCCAGCCTACGATCTATACGGGCAATGGAACAGCTATTGGCTCTGGTGGTCTTGAGGTAAATCAATCTGGAAATAGTACGTTCCAGCCTGACTTTGCTTGGATTAAAAATAGAACGACTTCTGGAAATGAACACGATCTGTACGATGTTGTTCGTGGTGCTACAAAAGTAGTCTTTTCTTCTACTGCTGGTCAAGAAGCAACTGTTTCTGAAGGATTAACGTCTTTTGATTCAGATGGTTTTACTGTTGGTAATAGAGGAGAAGTTAATACCAGCGGCAACTCTATGGTTGCATGGCAATGGCTTGCAGATAATACCACGGGCAGCAGCAACACTGATGGCTCGGTGACTAGCACTGTAAGCAATAATAGCACCTCTAATTTTTCTATAGCTAAGTACACCGGAACAGGCAGTGGTAGTTCAACTGTAGGTCATGGCTTGGGTGTTACACCTGACGTGATAATTGTAAAGCATTTAGATCGATCACAGAATTGGCGAGTATTTCATACCGCCGCAGGTGTGGGTCTAACCGGTTTCTTAAATAGCACAGCAGCTTTTGCAGCAGACCCTGATCGAATTACAGCGGTTAGTTCAACAACATTTACTGCGGGTGCTAATATGAATGAGTCAGCAGACTATATTTCATACTGCTTCGCAGAAATCCCCGGCTATAGCAGCTTCGGGAGTTATGAGGGAAATTCAAGCACAGATGGGACTTTTGTGTACACGGGGTTTACGCCCTCGTTCATCCTGACCAAGAACATAGACACCGCAGATCAGTGGGGCATCAGAGATACCACCAGAAACCCGTTTAATGTTACGGACAAATTGTTGAATCCAAACGCATCGACTGCGGAAACTAGCGCAACGTCAGGCTACATCGATATTTTGTCCAACGGTTTTAAGCCTCGTTCGTCAGATTCTAATATCAATACGCAGACCATAATATACATGGCATTTGCAGAAAACCCATTCGGCGGTGACGGCGCAGCACCAGCGACAGCAAGATAGGATAAGATTATGTGGAAATATGGCAGTAAAACCATCCGCGAACACAAATCGTGGACCGATGATAATGGGATTACGCACCCTAAAAATTGGCACATCTGGTCAGCGGATGATAAGGCTGCTGCTGGTCTAATCGAAGTTACGCCTGAGACGCCACCGGACTCGCGTCTCTACACTTGGGGCTATCAAGCTGACGGTGTGACGATCTCCAAGACACCCATAAGCATGACTGATGTGGGTTTGGTGGATAGCGACGGGAATGCGGTGAACGATGCCGATGGCAACCAGATCATGCAGCCGGGGGTCCGCTCTCAGCTAAAGGCTGAAGTAAAGTCTCAACAGGGTTCGTTGCTTGCACAGACTGATTGGGCTGTGGTTCGGAAGGCAGATAAGGGGACCGCAATCCCCTCAAACATTCAGACATGGCGTGATGCAATTCGGGCTAAAGCCGCCGCGATGGAGAGTGCCCTTGACGGCGCGGCTGATACCGCCGCCGTGGCTGCGCTGTTTCTTACGTACACGATAGAAGAAGACGGCAGTACCACGAAGTCAGGTATACTGTACGACTGGCCGGAATTTGAAAACTAGGGTCCGCTAAATGCCTCTCAGTAAGCTTCAATTTAAACCCGGAATAAACACCGAACTGACCGCTTACGCTAACGAAGGTGGTTGGCTGGATAGCGACAAGGTTCGGTTCCGTTTTGGATACCCCGAAAAAATAGGTGGCTGGACAAAATACTCAACGAACGCTTTTCGGGGGTCTTGTCGTTCCCTCCACAACTGGAGAGCTTTGGACAACTCTGAGTATTTAGGCGTCGGAACAAACTTAAAATTCTACATTGAGGAGGGCCTTACTTTTTACGACATCACCCCCATCCGTGTCACCACCACAAATGCGGCAACCTTTTCCGCAACAAACGGCTCCACAACGCTTACGGTCACGGACAACGGACACGGGGCCCTCGTAGGGGATTTTGTAACCTTTAGTGATGCGGTGACTTTAGGTGGAGCAATTACAGCTACCGTCTTAAACATTGAGTACGAAATTGTCTCCGTGGTAGATTCCAACAACTACACGGTAACGTCTGCGGTGGCGGCGAATGGGTCAGATACCGGAAACGGCGGCGGTTCGGTTACCGCGGCTTACCAGATAAACGTCGGTATAGACACCGTTGTTCCGGGAAACGGCTGGGGGGCGGGGTTCTATGGCCGCGGTACGTGGAGTTCAGCCGCAACAACGGTAGCTGGCGGCGAGAACATAAGAATCTGGAGTCAGGATAACTTTGGGGAAGACCTTCTGCTTTGTATCAGGGACGGCGCAACTTATTACTGGGATAAAACTAACGGGGTAAACACACGAGCGGTGACCTTGGCGAGTATTTCCTCGTCAGCCCCGACTGTCGCCCGTCAGGTCGTTATTTCGGACCGGGACAGACACGCCATTGCATTTGGCTGTAACCCCTTCGGGGGCACGGTTCAAGACAAGCTGTTGATACGCTTTTCGGACCAAGAAAGTTTAACCGATTGGGAGCCTACCGCAACCAATACTGCGGGAGATTTAGTTGTAGGCACCGGCTCTGAGATTGTCGCAGCGGTAGAAACTCGTCGCGAGATTGTTGTACTCACGGACGCGTCTGTCCACTCAATGCAGTTCATAGGTCCGCCCTTCACTTTCGGCCTCAGTCAGCTTTCATTAGGCACTAGCATCGCCGGAGCAAACTGTGCAGCGGCGGTAAACGACTCAGTGTTTTGGATGGGAAATGACCGCTTCTACCTCTATGACGGACAGGTTATAACGTTACCGTGTAGTGTTTTGGACACTGTTTTTGACGATTTTAACTACACTCAGTCCGACAAAGTAGACGCGTCCGTTAATTCTAAATTCAACGAGATAACGTGGTTTTACCCGTCAGGGAACTCTAACAGTAACGACCGTTACGTCACCTTTAACTACCAAGAAAAAGTTTGGTATTACGGTGCTTTGGACCGTAGCGCGTGGCTTGACCGGTCTATTAAGGAGTTCCCGATAGGTGCTTCCACGGACGGTTATTTATACAACCATGAAAACGGAGTTGACGCCGACGGTCAGCCCTTAGTCGCGTACATTGAGTCTAGCCCGGTTGATATCCAAGAGGGTGAAAACTTTGCTTTTGTACGCAGGTTATTGCCGGATATTAGCTTTCTAAACTCCACTTCCGGGGCGGATAAGGCGGTCACTTTCACCCTCAAGACAGAAAACTTCCCCGGAACAGGGTACACACAAAGCTACGCGTCGAACGTAACAGACAGCGCTACGCAGAACCACGTCCGTATTAGAGGTCGATCTGTCGGTCTGAGACTGGAATCGGACAATCTTGGTGTTACGTGGCGTCTCGGCAACCCGCGAATTGATATACGTCCGGATGGCCGCCGATGAGCAGTCGAGGACTTGTCCCTCCTCTATTTGCAATTCCTCCTACGGAGTACGAGCAAACATACTTTGCCGACATTGTCCGAGCCTTTTCCTTTTATGTTGTGCAGCAGCAGCAGGCGGGGGAGGGGCGAAATACGTCTCTTGTTCTAACCGCTTTGCCGTCAAATGACGTTGGGTTGGAGCCGGGAGCTTTATTTGAGGTAGATGGTTTCGTTAAAGTTTCTCGTCTATTTTGTTCTAACCCTGCGGGAACCAGCGCTACAGGTTCTGTCGGCACAACAACGGTTGTAACACCATGAGCGATATTATTACGATGCCAAACGGGAGTCAGTGGCTACCGTCCACGGCCACCGAAACCGTAAAATGCGTCACGTGCGATAATGTTGTAGATACCGCTAATGAAATAGCCTCGTACCCCAACGGAAATTGCCCGGACTGCGGTAATCCTTGGACTGGAAACGAGCGTCAAGATGCAGTAATATGTGTGACAATGCCGCAAGCAATTAGCGGCGAAACGTGAGAAAAAACATGAGTATTAGCTCTGCCGCCTCCGGTCTTGGTAGTTTTGCGCTGAACGACGACGAGACTAGAGCCTATAACGCCGAAATTGAAGCATACGAAAAGAGTATCGGAGATGTCGGGGGCATTGCTGATCTCGGAGCTATCCGTGCGCGAATGGAGGAGATGGGCCGCTTTGGAGACGACGCGCTAGCCCACGTTGAGACCGGCGAACTGGTTGTACCAAAGCCTCTTTTGGACAAGATGCCGGAACTCAAGGAGTCCATCCTTGGTCATCTGCGAGACATGGGCGTTGAAGATCCGGAGCGCTATATTGTCGGTGACGGCTCTAACGCCATCAACCCCGAAACCGGGGCTTTGGAGTTTTTCTTCAAAAGCGTTTTCCGAGGCATAAAGAAAGCCGTCAAGAGCGTCGGCAAGTTTCTTAAAAAAGCTGCTCCGACAATTATTACCATCGCGGGGGCCGCGCTTCTTGGGCCTGCTGGTCTAGGCCTAAGCACCATTGCAGCGGGCGCTATCTCCAGCGGTATTGGTACTTTGGTTGGCGGCGGAAGTGTAAAAGACGCCTTGTTTAGCGCAGCTATTGGCGGGGCTACTCCGTTTCTTTCGCAATCTGTTGGCAGCGTAGCGGCAGGCGCGCTTGGCGGGATGGCCCGCAGCGCGGTAGCTGGCGGCGACATGGAAGACATCCTGCTTGGCGGTGCGACGGGCGCGGGCGGCGCGGCCCTTGGTAAGATAGCGGGCCCAAGCGTTAAGAGCCTGCTTGGCGGGGCGGAGTCCACTACCAGCGGACTAGAAGACCTTACGGCTGATTTCGATAAAACTTCTGACTTCTTTACGACCGCCAGTTCAGACGGCTTAGGCACCGCGCTACAACCAAGCGTAGCCGAGTTTGACACAACCTTTGGAACCGATTTTGCAGCGAAGCCTCTTTCCGGTTCCCCTGTGACGCCTACCGCCGCTCCAACGGAAGCGCCAGACCTCTTGGTAAGGACGAGCGCTACAGGTGCACCTCCACCTCCCGCGCCCGATTACTATGACGACTCAACGGGTGTGTTTAGAGCGGGATCTTTCTCAGACGTCGCACCCAGTGCGCTGGGGTCTGACTTTGAAGGCGTCGATTTTAAAGGTACTTACACCGCTCCTGAAACCCCCACCGTCCTAGACCAAATTAAAGGGGCCGGTGAAGATCTGTATGAAACTGTAACCAGTATTGACGACCCGCGGCTTTCTTCAGACGAGGTTTTAGCAATAGGGGCAAATAAAAGAGCCGCCGCCATCGCAAAAGGCCTGCCTGAAACGGTGGCGAACGATCTTGCAAAGGAAGCCATGGCAGACGCGGGCCCCGGCTTTCTCGCCCGCAATCGCTCTCTCCTGCTCGCTGGCGGCATAGCCGGAGCAGCGGCACTTCCCTCTTTAATGGAAGTCCCTGAAATGGAAGAGCCGAACCTAATCCCAAGGATTAGCGACGAGGAGCGTGAGGCGATGGTCGCGGCTAACCGGTTACCTCCGGGGGCCCTTACGCCTAAAGTAACGTCTCCGAGACAGACCCGCGTACCTGTGGCTCTTGGCTCCCGAGGCTATAACCAGCGTCTTCGTGACCGCTTCCCCGAGCTATTCGGTGCCCAACTTGCGGCGGCTGATGGCGGTGAGGTGTTCCCGCGGCGGACAGGTGGCATAATGCCCGACGAGGGTATTCCCGGCAAAGACAGCGTAAAAGCTTTGGTCATGCCCGGAGAGTTCATCTTTACGACGAACGCTGTGAAGGGTGCTGGAAACGGAGATTTGCAGCGAGGCATAAATAACATGTACGGTGTAATGCGGAACCTTGAAGCCCGCGGCGCGAGGATGGCGTAATGGCTACTGTTACAGAGCAAATAGTCCGGGAAGCTCCGGAAATTGAGGCCATTAAGCTGGCCCTTCTCAAGGACGCCCAAGAGCTTTCCGGGACTCCGGTTGACCTCCCCGACTATCAGATAGCCGACTTCTCAGACCTTCAAAAGGTGGCGCAAGACCGTGCCATAACAGGGATAGGTGGTTACGAGGCTTATCTAGACCGCGCCGCCGGACTTCTTGGCGAGGCGAGAGCCCCGGCTGCCGCGTCGTTTGGTTTGGCAGAGCCTTTGATATCGGGCGGAGTGCAGGCAGGAACAGCGCTTATGCAGAGCGGCGCGGGTGCCGCCTCGGGCGAGGGCCTTGCTCAGTATATGAACCCGTTCCAGCAGGCCGTTGCCGACGAGATCAACCGAAGCTACGACATTCAGCAGAACCAAGTGCGGGGTCAGGCTACGGGCGCAGGCGCGTTCGGCGGTAGCCGCGCTGAGATTGCCGAAAGAGAAATCGGCAGGAACCGGGCCTCGGCCCTTGCACAAGCGCAGGCGCAGAACTTCCTAAACGCTCAGCAGCAGCTTTCTGCTCAGCGGGCTCGCGAGCTAAGCGCAGGGCAAGGAATTGGGTCTCTTAACATCGGGGCAGGAGAAACCTTGGCTCGAACGGCTCTGGGTCAGGGCGAAGCATTTAGTAATCTCGGCTTGCGCGAAGCGGGCGTGGGCGAAGTGTTCCAGAACCTTGGTCAGAAAGAAACCGGCTTTGGGTTTGATCTTGGTGAGAGACAACGTCAGCTTGACCAGCAGACACTAGACGCTAGCCGTAAAAGTGCGATAGAAGAGGCTTACGAGCCCTTCCAGCGTATTGGTTTCTTGAGCGACATTTACAAAGGCGCACCGACAACGCAGCAGTCTTTGACGGGAGCCTCCGTGCCGCAGGCTTCGCCCTTCCAGCAACTTGTCGGCGGACTCACTGCCGTCGGCAGTACGGTTGCCGGAGCTAACAAAGCAGGATTATTCGGATGATGAACAGAAGTGTAATGGGCCGTCAGATGTTTGCCAAAGGCGGCGCAGCGTTCCCTGATCTTAGCGGAGACGGCAAGGTCACTCAGAAAGATATCCTGATGGGTCGAGGCGTTGTGCCGATGGCCGAGGGGGGTGAGGTGCCGGGTGACGTACGGGCCATCTTCCAAGGTCTTGTTGATGCCCGGATGTCCGGCTCCAAGGACAAGGTAGCCGCTTACGTTCGCGAAAACAGTCGAGACCTTTCCGACATTGCGAAGATGTACCCGAACATGGCCGCGATGATTAACGAAGGCTTTAAGGTTACGTCGGAAGTGCCGATGCAGGAATACTTCCCGCCGGAGTACGGTCAGAGCCCGGAAAGCCTTCCCCCGATGCAGCCGGACACGAGCCGCAAAGAGTTAGACGACGCCCTGAATCGTATGCGTCGAATGGAAGAGCTTGAGCAGGGCGACCAGATGCTGATTCCCCAGCCCCCGCCCGGCGTTATGGAAGAAATGCCTGAAGCCCCGCCGTTTACGCGGTTGCAAATGGGCGGTGAGCCGATGGCCGCGGCCATGGAACAGGGTGCCATGCCTGCCGCACCGATGGCCGCGATGGGCGCTCCGTCGCCCGCGGACCTCGGATCTATGGACGCTGCCGGTATCGCCTCGCAGATGGACCCGGAAGTGGTAGCCATTATGCAGGGTGCAGCCAACAACTTTGGCGACCCTGAAAAGGCGGAGTCGCTTGAAGGCATGATGGACGCGGTCCGCGGAACACGGGCCACGGAAGAGGAGCGCCGCGAAGAACTGGCAGAGGTTGTAGGCCCGGAAGATGCCGCAGCGACACCGGATTCCGTTCTGGCGATGGTGCAGCCGCTTATGCTCCTGATGGGCGCTCAAGGTGCTATGGAAACCGAGGTGGATACTGGTGGTATTGGCCCGATGGCGCAGGACACTATGAATGTACCGGTCTCGGGCGACATGGCCGGAGGTATAATGCAGATGGCGGCAGCGCCACCCCCACCTCCTGAAGGGGGAGTGCCCCCCGTAAATTTTAGCCAAGGCGGAGAAGTCCTCCGCTTTAGCGAGGGTAAGGCGGTTCCTTTCAAAATGCCCGCGGTTCCTACGGTTCCTACGTTTGGGGGTAAACCTTCGGCGTCTTTGACCGCGTCAAGCTCCAGTACAGTGCCAAGTCAGATGCCGTCGCTTACCGGTGGCAAAGCGGCTGCTTTAAACACTACCCTTGCCGGGGAGCTTAAAGCACGTCAGGACATATACAATAAGTTACTTGGGCGGGACGAAGAAGCGGTACAGGACAGCCGCATGTTGCAGTTCTACAGTGATCTTGCGAAAGCAGGTTCGGCTTTTGCTCAAGCTCCCAAGCCCGGTCAGTCCGCACTGTCGCAGCTTTCAGAGTCTTTGACCGGGGCAGATATCCTCGGCAACCAAGCAAAAATTAGCGCACAGGAAGCTTCCGGCAAGCAGGCCAGAAACCTTGCGGCCTTATCGGCGGCAGAAAAAGCTTTGACCGCAGAAAAAGAGTTTGTCTTCAAAAGTAAGCTTTCGGCTCAAACCGCTGCTAGCGAAGCGGCACAGAGCTTTAGAGATATCTCGCAAAAGTTTAAAGGCCAGATGAGGATTACCGAAACTAAAGCAGATAGGGACGCACGCTTAGCGCAGATAAAGGCCCGTTTTGACAACTATAATGCGGCACAACAGGCAAGCCGACAGTTCTTGACGGACGTGGAGAAAAAAAACCTAGACGCTAAAATAGCTAAAGATTTTGCGGTGTATCAGGACACGATTAACGACGCTAACAGGGAAGACGAAAAAGCAAACCGCTTGGAAGAAATGGGTCTCCGTCACACGTTCAACGTTTTTACAATGCAGGCGCAGACCGTTGAAGACCTTAAAAAGATGCGGGAATCTCAGAAGTTTGACCAAAAAACGCAGAACGCCGCTTTTGCTCAACAGGATAAACTTCAAGCAGCCAAGGCGAAAACTCAGACGCTTCTTCAAGAAAAACGCCTAGAGGCTCAAGCGCTTCAGAACGAAATCGTAAACGCTCAAACTGACGAAAAGATAGCCTTGCAGAAACGCGCAGCCAAGGTAAATGAAGACCTTGCTTTAATTAAAGGGCAGGCGGCAAAGCTCGACGCTTTGAGCAAAGAAGTAGCTTTGTATAAAAACCCAGACGCCGCGTTACCTGCGCTTCTTAACCAAAAAGTTCAGGTTCAAGGTCAAAACATGACCAAAATACAGGCCTTCGGCAAAGGTAAGCTGGACGAACAGCAAGATAATCGCGTCAAGTCGATGCTGGCGGAAGTTTACCGGGGCAAAAGCGTATACAACCCGTCTACGGGGGATACCGTTATTCAACAGACGGGGTATTTATCGCCTGAAATTGAAAATGCGATCCTTGAGCGGGCGCGCACCCGTGGTGACATAGACAATTACGTTGTCGCAACTATTAACTCGCGAAGAGAAGCGGACTTCTTTAAAACCGCAAGCCCAGACCAAAAACGAGAAAGGCTCCAAAGAGCTTTGGCCGACAAAACCAGCCTTAGCGTTCTTGAAAGGTATAAAGCGGGAGAAAGGCAATCTGCTAAAGAAAAGGCTGCAATCGGAGACGCTATTTATTCTGCGATAGGAACCGAAGGGTTTTTGGGTCAGGCCGCGAACTATATTTCCGCTCCCACCGCCGGGTATACTTTCTCTAAAGAGGTGGCTGATGGCGGCGCTATTGCCCAAGCACTTTCTAATTCCGCCCTCAGAGCTTTCTTGGACATGACTCCGGGCAGAGACAACGTGCAGATTCAAGAGCGGTTTGCCAACCTTATACCGGGGGTTAAAAATCCGTTTACGAACGCCACGATGTATAAAAATCGAATCAATGCGCTGGTTGCGGGTTTGCGGTCTAGCCGAGATGCTGCGGTAGAACAGATAACCAGCGGTAATATAACTAAGCCCGCGGACATTGCGGAGATGACCAAGGGACTTCGGTTAGCTACGGCACTGATTGACGACTACACCTACATTTCGAATTATATCGATCTGAAACAAGCCAATTAGAAACAGGAGATTGTTGTGGTAGAGGTAATTTCAGAGCCCCTGTTCCCGGATGATCCCGTTATTGAGGCTCCCGCGCAGCAGGCTCCCGCAGATCAGTTTGACGATCAGGGACGCTTAATGGTGACTATTCGCCCGCCGTCCACGAACCAAGCGGAGCCTTATGAATACATTGACCCCGGGTTTTCGGGTCTAGATGCTACGGAACTTGCTTTTGGTGGGCCGGAGATTACCCCGGATGTCTTTAGACAAAGCGCCTATCAATTTAAAACTGGCGACATTGATAGCGCCTTTTCAGAATATGGCACAGCCGCGCCCGGTGTTTTAGCGCAACAAGTGGCGCTTGAGGCCGAAGGTAAGGAGCCTTTTCAAGGCTTGTTTACTTATAGCTCTTTGCAAGACGGCACGGCTCCTATCTTTGAAAGAATGCCGGGGTATAAGGGACTGCCTCCCGAAGAACGCAAGCTGGGCGACCGCGAAATTATTAAGCTCTTTTCTAACGTGCAAGACCGTGGTTTTTTTGAACAGCTAGCTATTGAGGCTCCCAAATCGTTTATGGCCGCTTCCGGTATGTACACCGGGGCGCGGGCCGGGGCTAAAGGCGCACGAATGATACCGGGAACATCGCCTTTTAGCGCCCTTGCCAGAGTGGCGGTGCCGGTTGCCACAACGATAGGTGGCGGAATAGTTGGCGGCTTTGCGGGTGAGCAGTTCAGAAAGGCTCTTTTTGGCGAAAGAGAGCCGTACAACCCCTATGACTATGCAAAGGTCCGTGCGGCTCAAACTACCGCTGGAGTTGGAGAGGGCGCGATTCTTCCTTATGCCATCGGCAAGAAAGGAGTAGACCTTGGGTTTGCGCTGCATCAGAAAGCTCTCTCCGAGCTTCCGGCGGCTGCGGGCGCTAATTTGACGCTAGGTCGATCTGAGCGGTTTCTTCGGGGCTTTGAAAAGTTAGTTGGCGGCGTAGGCAAATCATACCGGAAAAACCCTGTTGCTGCTGGCGCAGGAGAACTGACTGTTGGGGGTTTGAGCGTTGCAGGAAGTGCAATTGCAGCAAAGCAAGCTCCGGGCTCCACCGCCGCGCAGCTAGTGGGCGAAGTAGGTGCCCCGACATTCTTGGCTGTTGGCGCTAATCTTGTGCCGTCTAAGCTTCTTTTTACCGCCATAAGTTCTTTTGCGGGCAAAGCTAAAAACGAGCTTGCGCCTCTTGCTGAACAGGCTGCGAAAGAAGCGGGAAGAGACAAGCCAAACTTACGAGATAAAATGAAAGCTTTCGCTAACTTTTATCAAAGCAAGCGGAAGTTGGCGGGTGCCCGCATTACTGCGGATCAGCTAGAGGCGGGAATGGAAAGCCCCGAAGAGGTTGACGCGTTTTTAGAAAACCTTTTAAAGATTGCATCGGACGAGACAGATCCGGAGGCTTCTGCGAGGGCTTTTCGAGAAATACGCAAGAACCCTGTTTTAAACTCAATAGTACAGCAGCTAGAAAAGGCTGGCGTGGACTTTGACGCGCAGACTCAAGGTGCCCTTAACATTCAGGCGCGTGGACTCTTGAATATGCTTAGTGGTTTCGACACCGGAACTAGCGAAGGGTATCGTCTTGCCTCGGAGGTTTTGGCCGCCGCGCAAACTCAAAACCTTGTTAACACCGTGTTTGACCGCGTTGGGAAGATACAAGAAGCCTTTAAACAGGTTCAAGGCGACGATCTTGATTTTAAGCAGTTGGCCGAAAGAGTTTCTCAGGCCTACGATCAAATCTATAACAATACAAAAGCGACGGCAGATCGACTGTACGACGGCATAAAAGAACACAAAATAAAATTTGACCTTGAAGAGGGCCCGGTTTTTGACCTTGACGGTTTAGGGCTTCCAAAAGACGAAGCTCAAATTATTCTTTCTCCCGAAGCTAATGCCGCAGTATCGCTGATAAAGCGGATTGGAAAAGAATATGACGACTGGAAGCAGGTTCAGCTTGGTCAGGTTACGCAACAAGAATTGCTGGTGAAAGCTCAAGACAATCTTTCTGACCAGTCGTCAAGGCTTGCCGGTCCCAACGGTGTTATTTTTGACGCGTACAATCAAAGAGTTAATGACGCGGGTTCACTGGAACAAAAAATTGCAATCTTGGACGAGGCTATCGCTAAAGGAGTTCGAGCCGACGCAATGCGTTTGTCCGAGGCGGATGGAGTCACGCCCGCATATTCAAACGTGACCGATGCTCTTGAGACTAAGCGCTCGATTTTAAAACTAGAAGACCAAATTAAAAACGGGGCGTCGCCCGATGACATCCCCGACGGTTACGACTATCAAACGCTTAAAAACCTTCGAAGCCAACTTTTAGCTAACTCCCGCAAAAACGACGACCAAACAGCTTTGTTTGACAGTAGGCTGGCTTCTGAGCTAGAGGATGGCATGATGGTTGAAGGACTAGAGCGAGAAGGCATCGACATGACTTCTGAGCAGCTTGCCAGCGCCTTTAGCCTTGCCCGGTCTTACTACAAGGCGCGAAAGAACGTGTTTCAACGCGGCGTCCTCAAAGACATTGCGGCGACGGATAGCCAAGGCGTTAAGGCCCCCGTAGATGTTTTGATGCGGAAGTTTAGAACTCTTAGCGACGAAACCGCGCTACGAATGGAAGAACTTCGGCTGGCGGGAAAATTTGAAGAAGACCCCTCTTTGCCGGACACAGAGTTTCTTCCCGGAGGAGGTAATGTTCCTGCGGGCGTGACCGCTGACGAAGCAAGCGAAATTGCGGCAGGCGCTCCAGAAGGCGTCGAGGTTCCTCCCAGCATAGACGCTCTCGTGGACAACTTAGTTTTTGGGGCCATTGTAAAAACAAAAGCTGCTAGTGCGGCGCTGAACCCGACACTTCGTAAAATGTTGATAGACGAAGGCCGAATAGAAGAAGGCGAAAACCTAAGAATTATTCCAAGCAAGGTGATTGAAGAAATACTGAACAAACGAAAAGACGTTTTAAATCTTGCCCCGGGTCTGAAAAAACAGTTAGAGGATTTGGCCGCTCTTAACGTAGACATTGATCGAAATACTGTGTCTCACCAACTGGACGACGTTATAACCGACCAGCAAAAGGTCTGGTCACAGTTTGCCAGAGGCGGTAACGACGTAAACTTTTTGCAGGTTTTAATTAAAGGCATTGATGGTCAAAAAACTAAAGATAGAAGACTTGCTTGGGACGAAATGCTCGACCCCATTACGGACATGCAAAAAAGGGCAGAGCAAGACCCACGGGCCTTGATTGAAGAAGCAAAAAAAACAGGTATAGGTGTAGACCGATTATCTAAAGAGCTTGGAATAAACCTTGGGAGTTATGGCGAGTCCGACGCTCGACGGCTTGCCGAGGCCTTAGTAGGGGATGCTCGAAAAGGACTTAAAAGTCTTGTTTTCGACTACGCTAAAGACAAGGCTAAGTTTTCCAGTGATGCCGGAGGAGACTATCAGGCGTTGTACGCAACTCTTTTTGAGCCCCCTCGCACGCCGGGAGCCGAGGTAAGAATGCCCTCCCTTATGGAGTGGATGAAGGATAGCGGCGTTATCAGTTCCAAAGAGTTTGAAGGCGTTGAGCGATCTTTTGACGGCTTGATGAAGCTACAGCGAGACTTATCTAAAGAAGGTTTGGCCGACATAGGCGGAGACAGTGTCCTAGCAAGAAAGGGCGCTCGAACCTTTGGTGTTCTCATGGGGGGCGCGTTTCAAAAAGCTATTTCAAGAATAGCGCCTTTTCTTGGCGGCGGCGGGTCCATACAAATCCCCGGTTACGGTGCAGACTTGGCGCAACAGGTTCTTATTGATGCGAAAGCAGCTAGGGCTTTTGACGGACTTGTAATGCTCTTTCAAGACCCTAAAGAGCTTGCGGTTTTTACAAAAGTGATGCGAGACTCCGCACAAAATAAAAAGACCCCTAGCGGGTTCTTGCGGGTTTTTGCAGACCAGATGAAGCGGGCTGGTATCATTGGGCCGACTAAGCGGGGGCTCGTTTACGGAACGGAAGCGGTTCTCAGAGAAGCTAACGAATCCGAGGAAAGAGGTTCTCCTCTTCCTGAGTCTCCTCGGAGCGGTGCCCTTCGCAGGCCCGGATTTTCGGGACGATCAAACACGCAGCCCGTACCCGGACCTCAATCTTCGGTCCAAGTTCCGCAGTTCAAGTCCTTGGCTCAGCGCCTTACCGAGGCAGCCCCGGACCCCGCTCCGCGGCCCACGGGCCAAGCTAATCCCCAGCAGCGGGCAGGACTGGCTTCGTTGTTCCCGAATGACCCAATACTGGGCGCAGGTAGGAACGTAGTCTAATGTTCCAAGACAGGAAGTCTTTTTGTGACGCCATAAACTTGCTTCTGGAGTCCGAACTTCATCGGAACTTTTACCTGAAGGATCTTGAGCGGCTTGTCTTTCCTGCTCTGAGAAACAAACGCATGGTACTGTTCTACAACGACGTTGGGGCAATAGAAGGCCTGTACTCGCACACGTTTCTGACCGACGTCGCGCAGCAGGGTTATCTTGACGGCACGAGAAAGCTCCAGCCTAGCGACTGGGCCACGGATTGCGGGGAAGGCACTTTGTGGGTCATCGATTTTGTTGCTCCGTTCAGTAACGCCGCAAAAATAGCTCGTAAAGTTCAAGACGATTTGACGGACAGGTATCTTCACCTTTACCCTAAAGACGGCGCTCTTTGGCGGCGGCCTGCTAAAGGCGGTCATGCGCGTTGGACGCCGGGTGTATTCAAACTCATACAGAAGAGAAAAGAAAATGGACTCGCTCTGGCTACTTGAAAAAGCCTATAAGAAAAACCGCCACCACGTAGGTGGCGAGTGGCAGGATCAATTCCGGTGGTGCTTTGGCGGCGACGGCGGCGACGGCGGCGGAGGCGACGGCGTTGACGAGGGCGAAGCGACTAGCCAAGAGGCTCAAGACGAAGCCGACGCTGCCGCCGCAGAAGCGGCAGAAGCGGCGGAGGCTCAGTCGGCGGCGGGCCGAGCCGGTTTTGAAGGGTGGGGAATGACCGGCAAGGAGGGTCCGGGTGAGACAACGGATTCGTATAGCGGTTTTATTGGCATAGAAGACCCGGAGACCGGTTTTGTCGATCCCGCTAGCCCTGTGGATAACAACGCCAGTTTTTCGGAAACCTTTGGGGTTACTCCCGGTCAGGCGTTTGCTAGTGTCTTGGACCCTTCTCCGATTGGTCTCGTAACGAGCGCCTTTGGCTTGGGCCCGTTGGGTGGCTTAGCGCTGTCTCAAGGGCTTTCCGCTTTGTCGAACGCAACAGGGCTTACGGGTGCCGTTGAAGAAGAAACCGGGGTTGATGTTACTGGTGGAATTGGCAGTCAAATGGGTCTTTACGCTCGCGGAGGTGCGGTCCCTCTGCAAAATGGAATCGGGTCTCTTTACGGAAAAAAATAATGAACCTGTCCGAACACTTTACGCTGCGCGAACTCGTTAAGAGTCAGACCGCCGCTCGTCTAGGAATTGAAAACACTCCTGACGCTTTTCAAATGGCTTATTTAGAAAAAGTGTGCAGAGATATACTGGAACCTGTTCGCGAGCATTACGGTGTTGCGTTCTCGCCGTCGTCCGGATACCGGTCACCGGAGCTTTGTGAAGCAATCGGGAGCAGTCGAAAGTCCCAACATGCAAAAGGGCAGGCGGCGGATTTTGAAGTACCAAGCGTTGACAACTTGGCGCTAGCTGAGTGGATTCAAGACAACCTTGATTTTGACCAGCTTATCTTGGAATGCTACATGCCCGGAAACCCGAACTCTGGTTGGGTGCATTGCAGCATAGCGGACAAGCCGCGAGGCGAGGTTTTGACCTACGTCAAAGGCGTCGGCTACAGCAAAGGCCTAAGCGCTTAGAGAGTAAACTTGGATATATCGTAACCCTCTTCTTTTAAGCATAGGGCTATCTCACGTACGCTCTTTCTGCCGAAATTGGGTATTCTTAAAAGAGACTGGGCGTTCTGAGATCGATAGAACTCTTCGATTGGCAGATGCATAAGGTTTTCGTTTGCCAAGCACCTTCCTGTTCGCCACCGAAAAGGGCCTAAATCAGACACCGTCACTTTTTCCTTTGGGATACTGGACAAGCAGAGCTGTAAAAACTCCTCTCGTTTCAAAATCGCTTTTGTCCAGTTCAAGGACAAACTATATTTTTTGGAAAGATCTAGGGCGCTGGACCCTTCCTTGTATTCTTTCAACATCGTCGCGTTGCGCTTCCAATTCTCAAGGTATTTGTCTTTTTGCTTTTGCGACTTGTAATGGTCTTTTTCATTCGGGAACCGGTAATCCCACACTCTATCAAGCATATTATAGCTCCTCTTGCTGTATATCATTTTAACCAGCCTTTAACCTCTTCCCCAAGAACCTTACCAGCCAGTATGTTTTTGTCTTCTAGGGCCTGTAGGATCTTTTCGTCTACCGTGTCGGGGCACACGAGGTCAATATACGTCACAGGCTTGTTCTGACCGATTCGATGGGCGCGGTCTTCGGACTGTAGTCGTATCTCAAGATCGTAGCTGTTGGAGAAATAAACTACGGTGGTCGCCTCCGTTAGCGTGATGCCGTATCCCCCGGTCCGCGGCTGACCGACAAAGAAACGTAGCTCGTCGTCCGGGTCTTGAAACCGGTTTACAATTTCCTGCCGTTCATCCTGCGGCGTCTCTCCGTAATAAGTAGCCACGGAACGCGGACCGTGGGCCTCGGATATCGCATCACGGATCTTGCGGAGGCTATGCGTAAACGTCGCCCAAATTATGACTTTGCCTTGCGCGTCTTCCAGAACGTCGAGCAGTTCTTGAAACCTGCCGTTGTCGATGTCTTCAACGGGCTTGTCGTCCGGCTGAAAAAACCCGCAGCAAATCTGCTGAAGACGCATGATCTGTGTCAGGACGCTTTGTGTAGTAGCTACTGACTTGTCGTTCAAGGCGGCAAGCGCCAGCTTTTTCATCTGGTCGTAAACTTTTTTCTGCTCAGCGCTCAGCGGAATCTGGCGACGGATGTACAGCTTATCCGGCAAATCAAGGCAGTCTTTCTTCAAGGTTCGCGTAGCAAAATCGTCCAGCTTTTCTGTCAATTCGTCCAGCCGCCGGTATCCAACAATTTCTTGGAAGGACTTGTGGCCCATTTGCCGTCGCTGGATGATGGCGTAGCGATTCTGAAAAGCGTAGTACGACCGAATACCTAAAGCCGACGGGTCCAGAAACTCACACTGCGCGAACAAATCCATCGGGCTCTTTGTGATAGGCGAACCGGTAAGGATACGGCGATATTTGGATATCTGTCGAGCCTTGACCACGTTCTTTGTCCGCATCGCCTTGCGATTCTTGATCGTAGTCGATTCGTCTACAACCATCAGGTTGTCCGGGTTCTGTTCCAAAAATACGTACGCCGCCTCGGCACCTCGGCCACTGCTAAACGCTTCGACGTTAACGACGAATACCTTTAACCCGTCGAACGGGTTGACCACCAGATCATAAAGCTCTTCTTCGAAAGACTTTGTCTTGGCGGGCCGCCAGCGGACGACCTTCCGAGCAATGCGCTCTGGCAGGTGCGCCGGTATCTCTTTCTTAACCCAGTTGTCATAAACGCCCTTTGGTGCTACGACCAGCGCCGCATTTATTTTGCCGGACTCGAAAAGCTTGCCCATGGTATCGACAATCACCTTTGACTTGCCCGTGCCCATCTCCATGAAGAGCGCGTGATAGTCCGCGGACCACGAATCTTGCAGGGCGGTAAGCTGGTGAGCAAAGGGTTCTGTCTGAAAAGAGTAGGTCATGTTTTTCCCTGTTGACTATGCGAAATTAAGCGAGTACATAAGACCAGTCAACCCCGGAAACGGGGTCGTATCACGAAACACGAAAGGAGAAAACTGTGAACGAAAAGTTTGACATCCTCAACGCCCTTGAAGAACAGCACGAAGAAGAGAAGTCCTCTTCTGTTGAACGGATAGGTCAAAATGCTTTGGCTAGCGTATCAGAATGCGCTCGTCAAATCAGGCTTCAAGAACAAGAAATTGAAGCCACCGAGCAAAATCTGAAAAATCAAAAAACAGAACTTCGCAGGCTTACTGACGAAGCAATGCCGTCTTTGTTTTCAGAACTCGGTCTTCAGTCGTTCAAGCTTGACGACGGCTCCGAACTTTCGGTGAAGCAGACTTACTCTGCTCAACCCCGAAAGGACGACCGCCCGCAAGTCTATGAGTGGTTGAGGCAAAACGGCTACGGTGACATCATCAAGAACACTGTCTCATGCAGCTTCGGTCAAAACGAAGACAACAAGGCGCAGGCGTTTTTTGACATGGCCGAACAAAAAGGTTACGTCGCCGAAGCTAAAACTGAAGTTCACCCCTCGACGCTACGAGCGTTTGTAAAAGAGCGTGTCGAGAATGGGGACGAATTCCCTACCGATCTTTTCGGAGCTTGGGTAGGTCAACGCGCAGTCATAAAAGGAGGTAAATAACTATGGCGAATACGGTTGCTACGAAGAAGAAGCAGGAGGTCGCAACAAACGATCTCTTGTCCATGTTTGAGGCCGAGTCTGGAGCGGGTCTTGAAAACCTGACGCAGGACGATCTTGCGCTACCGTTCATTAAGATATTGAGCGGGCTTGATCCGATCTTGGACGAGCGTGAAGACGCTCGAAAGGGCGACTTGTACAACACCGTTTCCGGACAAGTGTACAAGGGCAAAGAAGGCATCCGGGTTGTCCCGTGCGCCTACCAGAAGCGTTTTATTCAGTGGGCTCCTCGCGGCCAAGGCTCCGGCGCTCCGCTGAATATCTATACGCCCAACGATGCTTTACCGAAGACGGAGCGGTCATCCGAAGACAACAAGGAGTACGTTGTCGGCGGTGACGGTGACTATATCGAAGAAACGCACCAGCATTTTGTTCTGGTAATTGGTGAAGACGGGACCGCGGAGACCGCGCTTATTGCGATGAAATCAACTCAGTTGAAGAAGTCGCGTAAGTGGAACTCTATGGCTGCCGCGGCGCAGGAGAAGGGGGCGAACGGTAACGTCTTTTCTCCACCACGCTACGCCTACGTGTACGAACTAAAGACTGTCTCGGAAGAGAATAGTAAAGGCTCGTGGCATGGCTGGGAAATTAGCCGGGAAGGCTTGATCGACTCGCAGGGTCTCTTTGCTCGCGCAAAGGATTTTCACGATACCGTGATGAGCGGTGACGTGGTCGTCAAGCACGAGGGCGATACGCCTTCCGCTTCTAGCGACATTCCCTTTTAAAAATACGGGGCGGCCTTCGGGTCGCCCCTTTTAGGACAGCCATGGAACACGTAAAGAAATTTGCGTCGTTCTTTTCAGGCCTCGATTCCGTATATTTGGAAATGGTGCCCAAAGCCGTCAATGGTTCGGGAAAGAACGAAGCGTCATATCAAACGAAAAGAGAGCCGCTGACCGAGGAGCAATACCGCGGTCATCTGGATGGGGAAACAAGTATCGGGGTCTTTCTGCTGAACGCGGAATCGAACGTGCGGTTTGGGTGCATTGACATCGACAAGTACCCCCTCGACCACAAAAAGCTGATTGATTTTTTCGAGGAGAAGAAGCTACCGCTAATCGTGGACCGCTCAAAAAGCGGCGGAGCGCACTGCTATCTTTTCTGCAAAGAGTGGATGCCCGCATCCAAGATGAGAGAAGCGTTGCGGAAAATCGCAGCGGCGATGGGGTGGGGCGATGCGGAGATATTCCCAAAGCAGGAGGTTATCAACGTAGAGCGCGGCGACGTAGGTTCAGCAATTAACCTGCCGTATTTCGGGCACGAAGATAGCCTACGCCACGCTTTCAATGTTGATGGAAGCGCCGCGACGTTGGAGGAGTTTCTTGCTCTTTGCGAAGAGCGCGCCCAGACCCCGGAGCAGGTTACCGCGCTTTCGGTGACCGAGAAGAAAGACTTTTTGGTGGACGGCCCGCCGTGCCTACAAACCCTGCTACCGCAAAAAATCTCGGAGGGTGGCCGAAACAACGGCTTGTTTAACATCGGGGTCTACTTGCAGAAGGCGTACCCGGATAGCTGGGAAACCGAGTTGATGCAGTGGAACATGTCTTACCTGAACCCGCCGCTTGGATTGACGGAAATTGGTATAGTCGTCAATCAGTTGAAAAAGAAGGACTACGCATACAAGTGCAATGACGCGCCGATAAACTCGTACTGTGACCGGCCCACGTGCCTGACTCGGAAGTTCGGCGTCGGCGGCGCTGCATCGGCAGCGATGGCAAACTTGCGTAAGTACGATAGCCAGCCCCCGGTCTGGTTTCTGGACGTGAACGGGGTGCCCATCGAACTGGATAGTGATGGCCTCTTATCGCAGCCCGCTTTCCAGAAAGCGTGTATGGAGCAGATAAACTTCCTGCCGCCGTCGTCCACGAAGAACACGTGGGAATCACGGATCGCGGCCCTGTTAGGAGAGCTTCGCGACAACAGCGCCGCAGTTATTCCGGTAGCGGAGGAGGAATCGACCCGAGGTATCTTTTACGAATATCTTCGCGATTTCTGCATCAATCATCAGACGGCACAGTCTCGGGACGAAATACATCTCGGTAAGCCGTGGACCGATGAAACCAGTTCGGTTACCTATCTTCGGCTTCGCGATCTCGAAAGTTTTTTGCAACGAAATAAGTTTTTTGAGTATAAGCGCCACAAGTTGGCGCAAAGGCTCCGCGAAATTGGCGGAGAGGCCTCTAAGCTAAAGATCAGCGGAGATTCGGTAAACGTCTACAAAATCCCTGCGTTCTCGGTTCAACCAGCCGCGGTCTTATCACCCGTTGCCACCGGAGAGATGGATGACATCCCCTTCTAAATTTTTACGCGTGTTCGGACCCCCCGGCACGGGCAAGACTACTCATTTGATAAACATGGTTGCCGACCTTATTGATAGCGGTGTAGCCCCCGGACGCATCGGCTATTTTGGGTTTACTAAGAAGGCGGCCTACGAGGCTCGCGACAGGGCGCTAGAACGACTTAACATGGGCCCCGACGACCTGCCTTATTTTCGGACGCTTCACAGTTTCTGTTTTATGCACAGCGGTATAAAGTTTGACCAGCTAATGGACGCGGAGAATTGGCGCGACATCTCAGCGTTGACCGGCTTTGAGTTTGAAGCGACCGCGACCGACCCCGACTCCGAAAACTTTGGCCTTGCGCTGCCGAACAAGGAAACGGTCATAGGCCTGATAAATATGGCGAAGGTCAAAGAGATCCCATTGCGACAGGCGTACGAGGAGTGGGGGATTACCAATAACCAACCTTGGCCGCTGGTCGATTACCTCAGCCGAGCTTACGAGGACTACAAGTCTGGAGAACGCCGGTTTGATTTTACGGATATGCTCCTGCTGTTTCTTGAACTGGCGGACAGTACCTGCCCGACCTTTGATACAGTCTTCGTTGACGAGGCGCAGGATTTATCCAAAATTCAGTGGCACGTCGTCAATAAGATCGCCGAGAAAACCGCTAACCGCGTAATTGTGGCGGGGGATGACGATCAGGCCATATTCCGATGGGCCGGGGCTGATGTTGAGCAGTTCTTAGGGCTTGAAGGGGCGTCCGAGGTTTTGGCGACAAGCTGGCGGATTCCGCGAAAGGTCCACGCCCTTGCCGAGAGTGTCGTTTCGCGGGTAGAAGGGCGGCTCCCAAAGGTATACCAGCCGCAGGGCATTGAAGGCTCCGTGCAGTACATTAACGGTATCGAGTCGATACTGACTGACATGGCTGATGGTGACTGGCTCGTTCTCGGCCAGTGCAATTACATGCTGGAGTCCGCAATTAATTTGCTTCGGTCTTCCGGTTACCTGTTTGACACTAAGCACGGCAAGACGCGGTTTAGCCAGAAGCTGATTGATGCGGTTCTTTGTTGGAAAACATTACAGCAAGGAGAACGGGTGGCGGGTTCGGAGGCGCGAAAGATGTACTCATTCCTTGACGTCGGCCACGGGGTTCGGAGGGGCTTTAAAACACTACCTAATGTCGAAGACGACGACGAAATCGACTATAATGAACTGGTCGAGGCACAGGGGCTTATGGTTTCGAAAGACGAACCGTGGCCCGCGGTCCTGACAAAAGCGCCAGAGAACCAGCTTGTTTACCTTCAAGCGGCTGAGCGGCGAGGAGAAGAGTTGTCGCAAAAACCTCGGATTACCGTTTCAACAATCCACGGAGCTAAGGGCGGAGAGGCCCGAAACGTGGTCTTGTACACGGACTGTAGCTATGCCGCTCTTCGTGAGGCAGCAAGGGACGTGGCGGGCAGTAACGATCTGCATCGGACTTTTTACGTTGGGGTGACCCGTACGAAGGAAAACCTTTTTCTGGTTGCGCCGGAATCATCAAAGGAGGCCTACTCGTTTTGACATTAATAATTCCTTACGACACGAGTCCCGACGAACCCATTCAGTTTCGGGTGATTGATAAAAACAAGGGTATCGATTTCTTGGTGCCTATTTCAACAAGCACTGCGGTGATTATCGCCGAAGATCTTTTGAAAGCCGTCCGTAGACGAATACCCCGAGACGAGACTGTAAAGCCGAAAGTTCGAGTTCAACGAAAAAGGGTGCAGCGTCGCCCCCGGAGAGAAAAATGAGTTTACAGATGGCTATGTTTGCGCCGGATAGCGAGTGGGTTCCCCCGTCCGAGTTTCCGGACTTGTCGGGCGCTAAGCAGATCGCAATCGATCTTGAAACACGCGACCCGGACCTTATGAAGCGTGGCCCCGGCTGGCCCGTTAACAACGGCGAGGTCGTCGGATACGCGGTCGCGGTAGACGGTTGGTGCGCTTACTACCCTATAGGCCACACCGGAGGAGGTAATCTAGACCGTCGGCTGGTTGAGAACTGGATGAAGAAAGTCTGCGCCACCGATGCGGACAAAGTTTTTCATAACGCCCAATACGACGTGGGCTGGCTCCGGGCGCACGGTATTGAGGTCAACGGTCGCATCATCGATACGATGGTGGTCGCTAGCCTGCTTGACGAGAACCGTCGTTCGTTCTCACTTAACTCTGTCGCCTATGACTATCTGGATAAGGTTAAGTCTGAGAAAGACCTTATCGCTGCGGCGAGAGAGTTTGGGCTAGACCCGAAGGCCGAGATGTGGAAGCTCCCCGCCATGCACGTCGGGCCCTATGCCCAGACGGACGCTGAATTGACCTTGGAACTCTGGAACTTTTTCAAGGTAAAGGTAGGGCAGGAGGGGCTTCAAGAAATTGTTGATCTGGAACTAGCCCTTCTACCTTGCCTAGTAGACATGACCTCGCGAGGAGTGCGGGTGGATCTGGATGCCGCGGCAAAAACGAGAGACGCCCTGATCCGTCGGGAAAAGAACGTCATCAGTGAAATTAAAAAACTGGTTGGAAATCATGTTGAAATTTGGGCAGCCAAAAGTCTGGCGGACGCCTTCGATAAACTTTCGGTGTCGTATCCAAGGACGACGACCGGCGCTCCCAGCTTTACGAAAGCGTTTTTAACCGCACACGAACACCCTCTGGCTAAAATGGTTGTCGATGCACGGGCCTTAAACAAGATTCAGGGTACGTTTATCAGCAGTATTATGAAGCACGTCGGAGACGACGGTCGCATCCACGGCCACATAAACCAGATTCGGTCCGACGACGGAGGCACGGTCTCGGGCCGCATATCGATGAATAACCCAAACCTTCAGCAAATCCCGGCGCGAGACCCTGAACTAGGGCCGATGATCCGTAGCCTGTTTTTACCGGAAGAGGGCGAAAAGTGGGCCTCCATTGACTTCTCGCAACAGGAACCACGGATCTTGGTTCACTATGCTTCGGTGTTTGGTAAAAGCCGCAGTCTTCCTCTGCGCGGCGTCGAAGAGTTTGTGGACGGCTACCGCAACGATCCGACAATGGACTTTCATACTATGGTCGCCGACATGGCTCAAATCAGTCGTAAGCAGGCGAAAACGATCAACCTCGGCATGATGTACGGCATGGGTGCCAAGAAGATGGCAGACCAGTTAGACATCCCGCTAGAAGAGGCGAAGGAGCTTATAAACCAATATCATCAACGCGTCCCGTTTGTGAAAATGCTCATGCGCGGCGTGACAGATCGCCTTAACGACAAAGGTAGCTTTGGGGCTATCCGCTCCTTAAAGGGTCGTAAGTGTCGCTTTGACCTGTGGGAGCCCGACTCGTTTGAGATGAACAAGGCACTGCCGTATCACGAGGCGGTGCGCCAGTACGGTCAAACCACTCGGCTGAAGCGAGCCTACACCTACAAGGCGCTCAACCGGCTTATTCAGGCGTCCGCGGCGGATATGACGAAGCAGGCCATGGTGGACGTGTACCGGACCGGAAAGATCCCGCTTATCCAGATTCACGATGAGCTAGCGGTTTCTGTTACCGGAAAGGAAGAGGCGCAGTCTATTGCAAGCATAATGACAAATGCGATAGACTTGGACGTCCCCAGTCGATGCGACATTGAGCTTGGCGCTAGCTGGGGCGAAGCGGAGTGATCCCTTCTCCGCTTGTTACCTCCCCAAACTTACCTCGCCGGTCAATAACCGGCGAGGTTTTTTGTTGCATAGCCGCAGGAACTCTTATATGTTCCCGTACAGTTTAAAAGGAGCCTAGCTATGGACACGACTAAGTGGAAAAGCATTCTTGTGCCGATCCAAACTTACCAAGACGTAAAGCAGCGATCCCAGAAGGAGGGCCGCAGTATCAGCGGTCAGCTTCAGATACACATTGCCGAATCCGAAGCCTTTCGGAAAAGCTACCCGATGGAAGCCTCGCAGGTGATATTGGATGGCTAAGGTCGCAGCCGATTTTCGCGATAAGCCGATTAAGAAACGGACGGCCATAGGCTCTAGCCATTTTTCGCGGCCCAAGAACAAGCACAAGAAGCGGAACTTTAAAAAGTATCGCGGACAGGGCCGGTAATGCTTTCCGCAGCCTTGCTATGCCTTGCTACCGCGGTGTATTTCGAGGCACGGGGAGAACCTACCGTCGGCCAAGTGGCCGTCGCGGCGGTCGTTATGAACCGCGTCGAAGACCGACGATTTCCGAACGACGTTTGTAGCGTAGTTAAGCAGGGACCGCTTTACCGGTCAGGTGCGCCCGTTCGCCACAAATGCCAGTTCTCTTTCTATTGCGACGGCAAGAGCGACAAGATGCGCGACAAGGCTGCCAAGCTCCGCGCAACACGGATCTCGGAACTGGTTTTGTCCCGTACGATTATGGACCCTACCGAGGGTTCAACTTTCTATCATGCCGACTATGTGCTACCTAGTTGGGCGTCAACAAAATCCCGCGTAGTTCAAATAAATCAGCACGTGTTTTACAAATGGTCTCATCCGAAAAACAAAAAAGACTTAAAGATACCCAGATAGAGAGGGGCACACACGAGCGTCGAAGATGCCTGACTTGCCTAGAGATAAAGGTTGTTGAAAAGGGCATGTTCATTTGCCCCGAGTGTAAAGACTCCGAAATTTTCGGCGGGCTTAGTAATTGACTCACGCAAAGTTATCGCATACTTTTATCGGGGTTAAGAAGTGTAGTTCTTGACCGTCTCTCCGTGGTTGAAGCGCCCTCGCACCGTCCCATCTGTGCGGGGGCGTTTTTTTTGTTGACTGTCTTTGTATGGGAGTTTATACGGGGTATTCTTTAACCAAGGAGATTGACATGAGCAAGTATCTTAACGCAACGGAAGAGGTCCAAGACTGGTCCACCGCCTTGAGGTGGGTCGATAAGGCGGTACGCACGGAGGCCGAGCGCCTACAGGATCACGGGGGGCTGAAAGACCCTGAAAGTTTTCTTAAAGCCGAGGCTCTCCGGGCTGCTTGGAAGAGGATTCAAAGAGGATGAAGCTCTACACTAGCGAAGATGAATACCATGAGTTAGCGGCTATTACGCAAAAGGGCCGTTCAAAAAGTGTCGGCGTTCCGCGCAAGATGGTCCGCAAGATGATCTTGGATCACGGGCGAATGGCGGCTAAGCTGGCCGTACTAAACGTCAGCATCGAACCCGGAAAGCCGGACGAATAAAAAGGAGGAAGACATGGAACAGCTTATTACTATTTTTCTTCAGAATTTTTTCCGCGTCGTTTTCGGCTAATGCCGCCGTTTGAGGTAACCGTTCGCTGCCGAGAGTGCGACGGTTTCGGCCAGCTAGCCCGACAAGCCAGCGAGACGTTGGAAATACGCAGCCTGTGCCCAAACTGCTATGGCGAGGGTCAGCAGGTGTTTTACGAGCCGATGTACGAAAATGTTGAAGAGGTGCGTCAGGATTACCCTGATGCAGACGATATAAAAGAGGTGGAAAAGTGACTGTAAAAACGAGACTGCCGATAACGATTATCGACGAAGAAGGGGAGGTTAAAAAGGTAATGGCGTTGATCTACGCGGACCGGCCCGCGGACCACGAGCCTATTCAGGAGGAGGCGGTGTGGGCCAGCGACACTGTTGACATGGAGTGACTGTGGCGGAGAACACCGAAAAACCGACCGACAACGTCGTACACTTGCGGGACTTTCGAGACAAAGAAAAGACCGACGACGAGTTTCGAGAAGCTCTTATTTTTCAATGCTTCATAGACGAGATGAAGTTAAGTCTGCACGAACAAATGAACACCCACTGTCAGAAATTACCCAAAAGCCTTGACTCAAACTTTCCGGAAGACCCTGACGAAGCGGAAGAGCTTGCAAGGGTCTTGGCAGCGCAGGCTCTTTTATCCCTCGCGGCGAACTACGCTTCAGGGATAGACCAAGAATACGAGTCTATTTTCTCGGGTGTGGGCACGGCAAAAGATCTTTTTTTAAACTTTTACGAGCAAGATATGGAAGATCAATATAACGAATAAAGAGACCGTATGCCTCGCCCTATCTACGAAACGCCACAAGACCTGACTAATCAAGAAAAGCTTCTTCGGCAGGCGTTGTTTGTCCTAAATCCCCGACAACCAATTAAATATACGCGGTCCGCGGACCTTGCTCCTTACGACTATGTGACCGAAGACCCGCACATTATCTTTGAAATAAAAAGCAGGAACCTCCGGCAGGACCGATTCGACACCTACAAAATATCCGCCCAGAAGATTGATCGAATAAATGCGCTTGGCGAAGAGTCCGGCCTACCTGCGGTGCTGATCGTTGGGTGGACCAACAAATGGGGTTGGATGCCGCTTTATAGCCCAAGGCAAGAAGTGACAACCCTCAAGACACTGCTCCGCGATGGAGAAGCGCAATCCTGCACGTGGGGCCGTACCGACCGGGGCGATTCGTACGACGTTGAAAAATCGTACGAGTGGCCTATCCGTCGTTTCCGCATTTTCGAATACGCCAACCTCGAAAAAAAATAGTCGATTCCGGTTGACCGGGTTGTGGATGTCCATTAATGTCCCATACCTCAACCAACCACGGAGATTACTATGGACAAGAAATATGCGGGAACAACGATTGTTCTGCCCACGGCGACAGTAGAAATGCTAGACGAAATCCGCACCAACCTTGAGGTTAAAACCGGGATCGTCAAACTTAGCCGTCGGCAGGTAATTGAGTCGCTCATATCCCAGAAGATGGAAACGCTCTACCATGTCGCCGAAATTGCACCGGCTGAAAGTATCCCACCAACGCAAGAAACTCGCGTTCCCGACTTTTCGAGGGAGGCCCTCGAAGTAACGAGCGAGATGTTTGCCCGGGCGAGAGAGCTTGACAGGCGGCGGGGGCGCAAATGATGGACCCGCTTCGTTTTTGGCGGAAGATGCTAAACCGCGTTTTATCGTTTGACGACGATAAGCGCGGCGAAGCGATCTCCGAGTTTCTGGAAAGAGACCCGAAGAAATTTACGAACGTAAACAGGTACACCCGAGCCGGTAAGAAGCCCAAAAAAATATACTGCCCGGACTGCGGCGCGTGGACCGAGGTCCATCACTTCGCGTGGTCAGCGCTTCAGTGCCGCGCCTGCGATGCAACAAACGATAAAAATGATTGGCTGGTCGAACATGTCGAATAGAAGTGCGGCAGACATCCTCGGACTCGAACTCGTAACGAACGAGTACCTAGTCCGTAAGCTTCGCGAACGTGCGATGGACGTGGAGTGGACCGGGGGCGACGAAGCAGAGGCCGAGCGCCTCCGCTCACGGGCCACGGAACTGGAACAGAAATGTTCGAAGGTTGAATGGGTTGTTTAGATAAGAAGAATTGGAGGAGCCCACATACTCAGCTTTCGCCGAGCGGTGCGAAAGCGATGAAGCAGTCCTGCGGATTAAACGTCCGTCAAAGCCCCGGGTTCCCGCCGTGTCGTTGGCGCATTTGGAGGTTAAGGCTGCAACCGCACTATCGGGGGGAGGGTTTACTTACTGGCCCTTCCCCTCAACTTTATTGGAGGAGAAATAAGAAATGAATAACGGACTTATAAGCCGCCGTCGGCGTTCTCAGTTCCACACTTGGGACGAAATTTGGCGCGTCTTTTACATGTTCCCTCCCGCCATGTGGTGGCAGGCATTATTTCCTCGAAAAGAAAGATAGATTTATGAAGACAGAAGAGACGACCTGTGGTTTTACAGGCCGAGAAGTGTCCGACCGGTACGGCAAAAAATTTCCGACTTGCGAAAAGTGCGGACTCTCGAAAAAAATGTATGATTATCTTAGGCACCTAAGATCAGATAAAACGTAATGAAATCAGTGACTTAGGGTGCGACACTATGTCGCATGTACATATGGGATAAGATGCTTTATTATAATACATAATAAAGAGGCACAAAAGCGCCCGGCTCTTTCTCATTGTAAATACGACACCAACCTGTTGAGTGGCCCGTGGACCATTAACCATGGAGTAACTCAATGAAACTAGAATTACGAGAAGTCAAAGACGGAAAAGACAAGAACCGGTATTGCGGCCCGTCCGTGATATCGGCACTGACCGACCTGACGACCGGAGAGGCCGCGCGGCTGATCCGGAAGCAGAGCGGTCGCAAAGCGATACGCGGCTCGTACAGCTACGAAGTTCTGGACGCCCTTCGAGCCTGCAACATTCAAGCTCGACGATGGGAAAAGCCCGGTGTCCGATTAAATCGGAAGACCGGACCTACCCTAGCCGGATGGCTGAAGATGTCGAAGGAAGATCGGACTCCCGGTCGCGTCTTCCTCATCGTCGCCGGATGGCACTGGCAGACCGTCAGCGGTCGTCGCTATACCTGCGGTCGCATACGAGAGATCGTGTCGATCAAAGACAAGCGGGTTAAACGGAGGGCGCGTGTTGCTGAAGTCTACGAACTGACTTCGGACAACGTGACCAAGCCGGACATCGATGTGTCGAAGCCCAAGCCAAAGTCCAACCCCTATTACTACCGGGTCAAGAAAATGATCCAGCAGTACCCGGAGTTCGACCTGACGTACGAAAAAGACGACATCGGCTATTACTGGGTGACGATGAGCAGTGAGCTTGAAAAGTACGCCGAGGACACGAAACACCCTTTATGCGATGAGCATTACTGCTTCGACGTCGAAGACGTGGCGCGGCGGATGGAAGAGATGGTGGCGTTCGCAAAGGAACACTACCCGAAGCTCAAAGAGAAAGAGAAACAACGCGCAGAAGACGATCTGCGTGAACTCGTAGCCGAACTAACCAATCAGTAACCACTAATCACGGCCCACGGGCCTCTTAACAGGTTGGAGATAAAACGATGCCTGAGATGAGCCGTGGGCTTTTCATAAGGAGAAAACCAATGGAAAAATACGAACTCGAAAGATATGAGCTAATTAAAATAAAAAACGGCAAACGACATAAAGTTTGTGAACTTCAGGAAACGGCCCCCAAAACATGGACGTTTAGCGCCGAGTACGACGAGATGCCTTATTTCGGTCTGGACGACACTGAGGTAACCGAGCATTTAGGGGAGTACCTGCACGGCTACCTAACGAACATATCTTCTCTCACTAGGGGATAAAGACCACTAATCACGGCCCACGGTTCTTCTCAGAGATCAGTTCTAGTTCTCCCTATATATATAGGGCTGAAATTATTTTTTTCTGAAAAAAAAATTTTTAGCGTGGAACCCGTGGAACCGTGGAACCTTTTCGCGTAACTCATTGAGAAGCAAAGATAAAAGAGGTTCCATGGAGAGCCAAAAAGGTTCCATGGGTTCCATTGAATATTCCACGTGACCCGCGCGAGCAGTTTGTTTTCGAAAAAAATCTGATTTTGGCCCTATATATATAGGCGGTTTTGTGGCAAGACTAGTGCGGATTAACTATTGAAAGATACCCGCCATGCCGCGCAAGACTGTCCGCAAATCTGACGACCCGGATTGGGTTGAAACGAGGGGCCGGAAAAAGGTCAGCACCAAGACCACCCTGACCCGCAAGCAGGAACTGTTTGTCAAAGAACTGGTTAGTAAGGATGGGCAGATAACGCTCCGGGAGGCCGCCATAAACGCGGGCTACCCTGCCAGCAGTGCCCATAGCCGGGCGTACGAACTTACCAACCCTGACCGCTCTCCGCACGTTGTAGCCGCTATTCGAGCGTACCGGGACGAGCTAGACGTTAAATTCGGCGTCACCTATCAACGGCATCTGCGTGACCTGCAAACGATTCGCGATATGGCGTTGCAGAACGGCGCTTATTCCGCTGCGGTGCAAGCGGAGTATCGCCGCGGTCAGGCGCAGGGCGATATTTACGTCAGCAAAAGCGAGATTCGCCATGGGTCTATTGATTCCATGTCGAAAGACGAAGTACTGAAAGCCCTAGAGGATATAAAGCAAAGCTATGCCCCGATTACCATCGACATCACTCCCGAAGAGCCGGACAATTCCGCAAACCGCAGCAAAGCGCGAGAGCGGCTTGTGGAAGACGATGAAGGAGGGGATATCGAAGAGCAGCCGGAAACTGACGATGACGAGGCTGGAGACGTGGGCGACGCCCGGAGTTCCTGACGTTGTAATTCAGGACGAGCTAGGGCTCTTTCATTTTGTCGAATTGAAGCACACTGGTGGCAGGGCCATAGAGCTATCGCCGCATCAAGTTACGTGGCTGGACCTGCACAAGAACGGTAGCGCGTGGATACTAGTCCGCCAGTCGAAAGCGAAGCAGACCGATACCGTCCGGGTCTACCACGCGTCTAAGGCTATCGACGCTAGGATGGAAGGCACCGACTGCCCGCCAGACCTGTTTGTCGAAGCGCCCTATGACTGGGACGAAATTATGGGGTTGATATGTCCGATAAGGTCGCATATAAACGGCGGGTCTATAAACCTTACGGAGGAAATACGTCATGGAGTATGACGCCATTACCGGCTTTGCCGTTGACTATCTGATTATCGCGTGGACGGGATTCGTGATATTCGCGGGCATTGCTTTCGTTCAATCCTGCATCAATCGCAAAACCACGGAGAAATTTACCAATGAAAATTAGAATAGACGTGACTGAACTTAATTTAGAGGGAACTTACAGTATCATCGATTTATCCGACCCTGACGACAAAGAACGGTACGCCCCGTTTTTTGACCTGTACGGAACCCTTTTGCCCGACGCGGACCATTGTGATCTTTTGGCGGCGTTGCTTGAAGACCGAATTGAACGTTTTAGGGGGGCCGGATGGGTTGAAACCCAAGACCGGTATATTGAGGATTGCACCGTTGTCCGTCAGACGGAGGCCGCGTAATGTTTCTGTTTAGTATTTTAGGGCGTTTGTTATACGGCCCCGACTGGAAAAAATATGCGAACGCCAAACCGCCCCGTGCAATGCGACGACGAACGCGACGGCGCGGTTATTAAAAAAAGATTGAGCCCGGTATTGACGCCGGGCTTTTTCTTGCGCTAATGTATGGGAGTTAACCCATACCATGGAGAGAAACCAAATGTATAAAGGCGTACAATTCGAAAGATTAGAAAACCCGACCGGCCCGACCGCGTGGGAAATTGTCCGACTCGGAAAGCCGATGCCCCGCCAATACGATACGCTGGATGAAGCGCAGACATATGCGCGGCTTTGTTACGATCACCCGGGCGACCGGGACACCGTTTTTGTGCGGGAGGTACTGACCGATGCTTAATTGTACCGCCGCGAGTCGCGCCAAAAAAACCGCCGGGCTTGCCGTGACATACCGCGCCGCGCCCGGCGACATGTACGGCACCTGCCCCGATACCTGCCCGCTTAAACCGGTTGAAACAAAAACCCGTGAGATAGACCGCGAGTATGAAAGCACCGTGCGGCATTCCGTGCCGAAGCGCGGGCTTGCCTTTTTGTTCACGCACTTCGCCCCGAACCTATGGGCCGAACGCAACACCGGGGACCGGGCGCAATGCACGTTTAATTATTCCGCCCCGACCCTCGAGGCCGCCGCGAACGAAACCGCGCTAGGCAATGCCAGCGTCGCCGTCGTGCCCGTCGATTATTGGAACGGGCGCGATAGCGACAAGGTAACGACGGCGCATGGCGTCCGGGGTGTCCGGTGTCCCGACGAAACGTCCGGCATCGGTTGCGCCGGTTGCGGTAATGGCCGCCCCTTATGCTCCCGCGCCGAGCGCGACTATTTCATCGTATTTACCGCGCATGGCGTATCGAAACGAAAAGCCGGAGACAACGCCGAACGCGGCGGCTGTTACGCGGGCGGCGGAAACGTCGCGCTTCATTGGCGCGGTTTATCCAATCGCGAAGAGCCCGCCGAATCCGACGCCGCCGCGCATAGGACCTTCGTCCGAACCTTACGGCCCGGCACCATATTGCGGGCGCATATTGCGGGTGATATCGGGCGTGTTAACGCGGCATGAAATAAACCGTTGACACCATACGCGACTTTATGCGAGAACATCGGGGCGGGGTAATCTCGCCCCGTTTTTTTTATCATGGAGAAAAACCAAATGGCTCACGAATTAGCTACACAAGCAGACGGCACAATTGCAATGGCGTACAGGTCAGGCGACGCCGCCCCATGGCACGCCCCCGAGACCGACCCGCAGATAGTAGAGGCGGGCGCGTCTATCGATACATGGGCCGAGGCCGCCGGGTTGAATTACACCGTCGAGTGCCGCCCGAATCACCGCACCGACGGAACGCCGATTCCGGATTCTTTCTACATAGAGCGGACCGATAACCACCACGTGACCGGCCCTTATATCGCCGGGCAATGGCAACCGGTACAGAATCGCGCCATCCTTGAAGTCGCCGACGATATCCGGGCAAAACACGGGCACGACATCATAACGGCGGGGGCGTTGTTCGGCGGCGCGGCGGCGTGGGTGCAATTGGAGGCGGGACTTTCCGCCGATATTGGCGACGGGGACACCGTGACCAGCCGCCCCCTGTTTACCGTCCGGCATACGGGCCGCGACGCCAACACGTTTGCCAGCGTTCAAACCCGCGTCGTCTGCAATAATACCCTCACTTTCGCAATGTCCGAGAAAGATGCGGATATATTCCGGCACGACCACCGCGTGGTGCTCGACCCCGAGGCCGTGGAAACGGCGCTTGGATTAAATGCGGAATCGTTCGGGTCTTTTGTTGGCGCGGCAAAAGCCATGGCGGCCCGCGCGTTAACCGACGCCGAGGCGCTTGAATATTTCCGGGCGGTTATGCGCGGCACGGAAAAAACCACCGACGCCGGGCGCGTGATCCACTCGGAGGGCGTCCGTAAAGCCTTCGCCTATTACACCGGGCAGGATTTTGTGGCGATAGGCAAAGAAGATGAAAGCGAGGCGGCGCGTTACGTCTCGGCCCGCCTCGACGCCATTGCCCGCAACGTCGCCGCCGGACTGCCGGAAGATATCACGGCCCCGCCCGCCGCCGATATCAACCCCGGCCATGATCTGGCAACAACACGCGGCACCGTCTGGGGCGCGCTCAATACCATTACGTGGCTGGCTGACCAGCGGCCCGTTAAAAATCGCGGCACCGCGCACAACGTCGCGTCGAATCTATTCGGCGATGGCACGGGCGGCGCGCTGAAATCCCGGGCACATAAAGCCGCGCTGGAATTGATGACCGCTTAAAGCGCGGCGACATAACCGACGACATCGGGGCGGCTTTCGGGCCGCCCCTTTTTATCGTTGCAGTATATGCGACGATATGCGAGAACAGTTCCGGGCAATGACGCCCGACCACATGGAGATAGAGACTATGCAAGACGAATACGACACAAAAACTGCTGACCTGCTAAACAGCCCGGTCGGGCCGGTGCTTCCCACCGTCACAGTTGAAGGCTGGGGAACGGGCACCGTCGCGGAACTTGAGCACCATCTCGCACAGCTCCGCGACGAGCGCGACGCCGCCCGCCGCGCCCTCGCCCATTTAGAGCGCCACACCAGCGGCCCAGACGCAACCGACGGCGCGGAACTTGTCGCGACAATAGCGAGCATCGCTGAACGTGCCGCACAAGCATCGGCGGCAAGTGATCTAGTGGACGAAGTCGCCCAGCTAACCGCCGACCTGCGCGCCGTGAAAACTGAACTGATCGCGGTTCAGCGCGAACTCGGCGACATCGACACCGAGATCGATGGCGACGCCGTTTGGGACGAGATCGAGTATCGAGTCCGCGAAGTCGCGGAGGCCGCATCGGAGGACGCCGCCGAGATTGACGGCGGCGACATCTGGGCGGAGATATCGGACCGCGTGGATGAAGCCGCCGCAGACGCGGCCCGGTCAGTGGTCCGCGACGAGCTGGTTATCTCGGCGGACCTGAGCTGATGCTCGGCGAATGGATCATCCTAGCGTTGGCGGGCGGCGGCGCGCTCGTCCTTGCGTGGGTCGCGGCAGAACTCGGGAAAGACTGCTAATGCGCCCCCTGACAAGAGCTCAGCGGGTCGCGCTTTTTAAAGTGTACGGTCGTGGCTGGGGCGGAAATCCCAAGCCTCGCACCTATCGCGCTTTCCGCCGTACTGCCCGGCACCTACCGTGCGACGATTGTATTATCGTGCCATGGTGCGGCATATGGCTGGGTATCGAGTCCGACGGATACACGCACAGCTAAACCGGCCCAGCGCCGGACACGACGCCCCGGGGGTAATGCCCCCGGGTTTTTTTTGTGCGTTAACCTTGCCCCGGCCCGCCGCCCGCGACCTGCCTGAAACCTACCGCGCACCGTCTAGCGCGGCCCGTGGGCCGCGATCTGGCCGCCCCGGACCCCGGACCCCGCCCCGAACCCGTCGCGCACTGGCGACGCCCGCCGCGCCGCCCAGCGCGAACGGGATTTCACGCATATTGCACCGCCGAACGCGGCCCATGTTGCACCGCCGCGACCTGGGCAACGATAAATCCCACAATTCCGCATAGTTCGGGCCGTTCGCAGGTGCGAGATAGAGCGCCGCGAAAAGCGCCCCGGGGCCCCGGGATATCGGGTCATTTTCCGTGGATCACGGCACCCGGCCCGGCCCGCCGCCGCCCGCGACCGGCGCGACCGGGGGACACGGGTGTAAGACCATGTTTTTGACATAGAATACGTGATATTTTGATATGACTTGATAAGATAAGAACCGTCCCATATGTTTCACGTGAAACATTTCTAGGGGCCCCTATAGGATGTCTAACGCAATGACGCCCGAAGCAGAATCAAAACGGTTGAAACTTGAACTGCGATTAGCGCAGCTTGAGAAAAACGAAAAATGTCAAAACGATTTTTTAACTTTTGTCCGTGCCATGTGGCCCGACTTCATTGCGGGTCGCCATCACAAGATTATTGCGGACAAGTTTGAACGTGTGGCGACGGGAGAGTTAAAGCGCTTAATAATTAACATGGCCCCTCGTCATACGAAGTCGGAGTTCGCGAGTTATCTATTCCCGGCGTGGATGATGGGCCGTGATCCGCGGATGAAGATCATTCAAGCGACGCATACGACTGAGCTTGCCGTGAACTTCGGTCGAAAGGTCAAGAACCTCATTGAGACGGACGAGTACAAGGAGGTATTTCCCGAGGTTGCGCTTGCTGTTGACAGTAAAGCGTCGGGTCGCTGGGACACGAACAAGGGCGGTATGTACTACGCCGTGGGCGTTGGCTCGAACTTGGCGGGTCGTGGCGGTGATTTGGTGGTCATTGACGATCCGCACTCGGAACAGACGGCGATGTCGAACAGTGGTTTTGACGATGCGTGGGAATGGTACACCGGGGGCCCCCGACAGAGGCTCCAGCCGGGTGGGTCGATAGTTTTGGTTCAGACCCGGTGGTCCGAGAAGGATATGACGGGTCAGTTACTTCGTTCTATGGCTAAAGATCCGCTAGCAGATCAGTGGGAAGTTGTGGAGCTACCTGCGATATTTGATAATGACGAGCCGTGCTGGCCTCAGTATTGGTCTCTTGAGGATCTGACCGCGGTCCGCGCTTCTATTCCACCGTCCAAGTGGAATGCTCAGTATCAGCAGAACCCGACGGGCGAAGAGAACGCGATTATCCCGCGTGAGTGGTGGAAGAAGTGGGAGAAAGAGGTTGTCCCGCAGTTACAGTATGTCATTCAGAGTTATGACACGGCGTTCAGTAAGCGGGAGACGGCGGACTTTAGCGCGATAACGACGTGGGGTGTGTTTTATCCGGAGGAAGGGGGCCCCCCGAACCTTATCCTGCTGGACAGTAAGAAGGGCCGGTGGGATTTTCCTGAATTGAAGGAGCAGGCGTACGACCAGTACGGCTACTGGGAGCCGGATACGGTAATTGTCGAGGCGAAGGCGAGCGGTATGCCGTTGACGCAGGAACTACGACAGATTGGCATTCCTGTTGTGAACTACACGCCGTCGAAGGGGGCGGACAAAGTCACGCGGGTGCATTCTGTGTCGCCGCTTTTTGAGGCTGGAATGGTCTGGGCCCCCGACGAGGTGTTCGCGGACGAGATGATAGAAGAAGTTGCAGCTTTTCCTAACGGGGAATATGATGACTTGGTAGATAGCATGACACAGGCGTTGATGCGTTACCGTCAGGGCAACTTTATTCAGTTGCCGTCGGACGACTGGGAAGACACTGAAACCAGTCAGCGCATCCACGCATATTACTGAGCGGTAGTTTATGGCGGAATCAAGAGTAGACCTTGGAGCAGGCAGCCCGGACGGGGGCGAGGTTGGGTACTACCCAGAGGGGCCCCCGTCAAAGGTAGACCTTGGCGCGGGTGCCGCGAAAGTCGAAGAGGACATCTCGGACCTCGGGCCTTATCTCGAAGGCAACTATTTGGCTCAACTGGGTTTGGAGTCCCTCTCTCCGGATCGTATTTTTGAGCTTAAAGGAAAGTACAATACAGCCGGTTTCTATTCCCCCCAAGACGCTTCAGCCAGACGGCTCAGCAAATCCGATAGGTTTGCTTTGGAGGAGATGGTTGCTCAGGGTCGAGACCCTTCTGCCCTTTTTGACCCTAGTCTTAGGGGGGTCGTTTCAAATCCTCTCAAGGATTATTTGTCTTACAGTTATCCCGACGCCTCTTCGGGAGACATGTACGTTGAGCCTTTCGATACAAAGATTGGAAGCCGTTTTTCGCGGCCCGGGGAAGAGTTTCCGAGACCAAAGGAAGAAGAGTACCTAGACCGCGATCTGACTGAAGAGGAATCCCGCCGCCAAGCGCTAGCAACTCTAGTACACGAACTGACACACGCGGGGGACGTTGCCTTAACCAGAACGCTTCAAGCAGACGACGAACCCTATAACGCGGGACGTGGTCTTGGCGAAAATTATGCCAGACTTATTGATATAATGAACAGAGACAGGGGCCTTGGCACTCTTCAATCCAAGCTAGGCCGAGAATATGAGGGCCGGGCCGTGTCCAAGGGCATCGGTTCGCGGTACATTGGCGACCCGTTTGAGACAAGTGTACGAAAAGACGGGTTCTTTAATGCGCGAGAGCGGCTTGACCCGGAAGATTTTGAAGAGGCGGTGCTAAACCACCCTGCTCAGGATGCGGCAAGGCGCGAACTACTTCGGCGCATGGCCGAAAGAACACCTACCGGTGGATATGCAGAAGGTGGAGAGGTTGAACAGCCCATGGGCATAGAAAAAAGCGTAACAATCAGTAAAGTCGTCCCGTACGTAGACCCGCGGTCCGCGGCCCTCGGATCACGGCTCTTGAAGCAGGCGGGCGTACCCGGCGACTTTGCGTCGTTGATGCAGGGTGCTGACCCAAAGGTCGTAGAGCAGGTAAACCGGATCATGGCCCGCGGACCTGCGAACGAGATTTCTTCTCCGTCAAACGGACTTGGCGTATTTATGCAGTCCGTAATGCAGCAGAGTTAAATAGACGGCGTCTACGAAGCAGAAACTGTGCAAAGTTGGATTGAAAAATGTCACAAGCGGTTATGTTGAGCTACGGTGAAATTATGATTTTAAGCGTTGTTATGGCTGCGCTTCTGTTTGCGGCCTTCCGAAAATAAAATGGAACTCGACGCCCGCATGATCCTGACCTTGGCCGGGATGTTGGTCAGTGTCGTGTCAGCAGCAGCCATCGTCCGCCAAAAACTGGCTACGGTGATAGATCAACTTGCCGACACAGAGGTCCGGCTTCGCGGCTTAGATCGCCGCATTGATGCGCTGGATACATCTGCGGAAAAACAAGAGCAGCGCATAAATATCTTATCGCAGATGTCCTCACCGGAGAATCTCCGTAGAGACCACATGGCGGCTGCTGTGATGAGGGCGGACATTACGTATTTGAAAGCCGAGACGGAGGCACTTCGCAAGATGCACAATGGTTCTCACCCTCCGGTTGCTTCGGAAAGGCACGGAACATGAATTTCAATTTGCAGTCCGCTGTCGTAGCACTCGCGCCTGTTCTTTTTGCAGCAGTAGGGTATCTTGTCGTCGGCCTTAATGAGATTGAAAACAGGATACAGAAGTCTGAGGGCTATTTGATGCTTCTTGTGACTCCTCAAGGGGAGATTGTTGCGAGCCCCACTAACAGTATTCAGCGCCAAAAGATGCGCGAAGAGTTCATGCACATAATTCATGATTTGCAGGTTAGAATAAAGCTTTTGGAAGCTAAAAACGAAAAATAGTGATTATCCTGATACAAAGCTATAGGATAAGACTGTTTTTGAAAGGTACGTGATCCATGGCAAGAGAACCGCGGCCCGTGGCCGGTCTTATGGACAGCAGTGTCCCGTCGCAATTAGACGAAGAAGATCTCGCCGCTGAGATTGAAGTCGAGCTTCCGGGTTCGATGGACAACGACGTAATGGAAATGGTTTCGGAAGAGATACCCGAAGACATTGAAATTTACGAAGAGGGCGAAAACACTGTCGTAGATTTTGATCCGCAAGACGATGAGATGGACGTGGGCGATTTCTACGGCAACCTTGCTGAGGGCATGTCCGACTCGGAGCTAGGCTCGTTGTCGGGGTCGTTGCTGGACGAATACGAGGGTAACCGAGCGAGCAGGCAGGAGTGGGAAGATGCTTATGCTGACGGTTTGGAGCTTCTGGGATTTTCATACGAAGAAAGAACGCAGCCGTTTCGCGGCGCAACCGGGGTTACGCACCCGCTTCTGGCGGAGGCGGCTACACAGTTTCAAGCGCAGGCTTTTAACGAGCTTCTCCCGGCTCGCGGTCCGGTCCGGTCCGCGGTTATAGGCAGAGAGACGGGGGAGACGACCCGTCAGGCGCATCGAGTCGAACAGTTTATGAATTACTACATCACGAACGTGATGGAAGAGTACACGCCGGAACTGGATCAGATGCTGTTCTACCTGCCGCTGGCGGGCTCCACCTTTAAGAAGGTGTACTATGACGAGATGCAGGGCCGTGCGGTAAGTCGTTTTGTGCCTGCGGAAAACCTTGTTGTTCCGTACGACACTTCAGACCTGCAAACCTGCCCGAACATAAGTCAGGTTGTGAAGACTTCGCTCAACGACCTTCGTAAATTACAGGTCGCGGGGTTCTACCGAGACATACCCGTGATACCGGGACAATCCGAAGACAATAGCGTACAGAATGAGATAGACCGCATTGACGGGGTTTCTCCCTCGAACAACGATTACGACTGCACTTTGTTAGAGTGCCACGTTGACCTTGATTTAGAAGGCTACGAGGACCTTGACGAAGATGGAGATGCCACGGGAATTAAAGTCCCTTATGTCGTCACGATTTCCATAGACAACGGTCAGATCCTCTCCATTCGACGCAACTACCGTGAGGACGACGAACTCCGTCAAAAGATACAATACTTCGTCCACTACAAGTTTCTTCCCGGATTTGGTTTCTATGGCCTTGGTTTAATTCATACCATAGGCGGCCTGTCAAGAACGGCCACCGCGGCGCTCCGCCAGCTTATCGATGCTGGTACTCTCTCTAATCTTCCCGCCGGGTTCAAGGCCCGCGGTATGAGGATCAGGGACGATGACGACCCGCTCCAGCCCGGTGAGTTTCGTGACGTTGATGCGCCCGGTGGCCGACTTTCTGACAGCCTCATGCCGCTGCCCTTTAAGGGTCCGGACACAACTTTGTTTCAGCTTCTTGGGTTTGTCGTTGACGCGGGCCGTCGGTTTGCCACCACCACAGACATGAAAGTTGGCGACGGCAATCAACAAGCTGCCGTTGGAACGACAATCGCGCTTCTGGAGCAAGGCTCTCGCGTCATGTCGGCGGTCCATAAGAGGCTGCACTATGCTATGCGGCAAGAGTTCAGGATACTTGCTCGCGTCATGTCGGATTACCTACCGCAGCGCTACCCTTATGCGGTAGAGGGCGAAGACGTAAACATCATGGCTGCGGACTTTGACGAGCGCGTAGACGTTCTTCCGGTCTCAGACCCGAACGTGTTTAGTCAGGCGCAGCGTATCGCGCTGGCTCAGACTAAGCTTCAGCTTGCTCAAGCCGCTCCCGAGATGCACAACATGTACGAGGTTCTTCGGGACATGTACGACGCTTTGGGCGTCAAGGACACGGACAAGATTCTCCGACGTATTCCCGAAGACGAGCAGAAGCCGATAGACCCGGCGCAGGAAAACATTAACTCGTTGGACATGATGCCGCTGAAAGCTTTTGAGGGTCAGGACCACCAAGCGCACATTATGGCGCACATGGTATTCGGTTCGACGCCCATGATCGCGTCGGCCCCTACTATTGCGGTCACTCTTCAAAAGCACATTATGGAACATGTGAAGATTGAAGCATCTGAGCAGGCCATGGTGCAGTACTTGCAACAGGTTAATGCTCAGCAGGGGCAGGCTTTGTCAGAGGAGCAGATGCTACAGGTTGAGGCGCTGACTGCTCAGATCATCGCGCAGGGTATGCAGGCGCTCAAGCAGCTTAGCCAGCAAGTCTCTAACGAGGGTCAGGGCCCTGATCCGCTTGTTCAGCTTAAAGAACAGGAGCTTAAAATCCGGGCGCAGGCTGAACAGAACGACGCTGCTATCGACAAAGCCAAGTTGGACCTAGATCAGGCAGGCATGGAAATGCGGAACCAGCAGTTCAACCAAAGGCTTCAGAGCCAAGAGTCGCAGACTGCGGCTCGTATAAATTCCGCTATGGAACGTGAAATTGTTAAACAACGTAATAACAGGAGATAGTAATGGCTGCCGTAAAGATCGTAACGAATAAGCCGGGGGCGGCCCCGAAAGCCGTAGAGTACGCCGACATTAAAGGACAGGGTCGTATTCCGTACGGTAAAAGTCAGGACGTTAAAGTTCCGACTTCCATGAAAAAAGCCACGGTTCGCGGCATGGGCGCAGCGAAACGAGGCGGCAGCTACCTGTCCTGTTAAATGGCACCCGCAAAGCGCAAGATAGATACCGACGGCGATGGTGTTCTATCCGAAAACGAGGTTGCGGCGGCTAACGCTGCGAGCAACATAGACAAGCAAGACTCACAGCGTCAGATGGCGTGGATTGCTTTGATTGCTATGCTCGTGTTTACCGCCTTGGTGTTCTTGCCAATCTTTCCGGACTCTCGGATAAAAGCTTTAGCGGACCTTTTTAGTCTTTTCTACATAGGAATGGCGGGGGTTGTTAGCGCATATTTTGGCGCGGCAGCATTTATGTCTAAAAAGAAATAACCCTTGAAGCCTCCTTTAAATAAAGGATGGCGAAGCAACCACATAGACGGAACGTCTTGTGAGCTATACCTTATGAAATTTCTTGTAGAGAAAGGTTTTCACGTCTTTACACCTGTCTCTCCGCATTCTCCGGTAGATGTTGTTGCCCTAGACGACAATGGGAAGGCGTTTCTTTTTGACGCAAAGAAAGAGGCCAAGAGAGTAAATCCGGGCCGAAAAACCCCTGACCGGATACATCGACTAAGAAGCCAGTTACAGAAAGACATGAATGTTCGAACGGCTTACGTCGATCAAGAGGCTGAAAAAATACATTTTGTTCCTCCTCTAGAAGACTAGCTTTACTGTTTAATATGTCGTATAACCTCGCATCTTTTGGAGACGAGAATGATAAGCTTACTTGGAACACTGCTGGGTTTTGGAACGTCTATCGTTCCAGAGGTCTTGGGCTACTTCAAGCAGCAGCAGGCAAACAAGCAAGAGCTAGCAATGCTGGAGGCGAAAGCTACGTACGCGTCCCAGCTTTCGGAACTCAAGGTCAAAGAGCTAGACGCTCAAGCGGAGATAGAAGAGACGAAAGGACTTTACGCGCATGATAGAGCTATTGATGCGGGAGGGTTTGTCAACGCTCTTCGGGGGTCTGTGCGCCCTGTCCTTACTTACGCCTTCTTTACGCTTTTCGCGACGATTAAGGGTGTCACGCTGTACACGATGGTAACTACGGAAGGCATGGACTTGAGCGCCGGAATGTTGGCAATCTGGGACGAGGAAACTCAGGCTATATTCAGTGCGATCATAGCTTTTTGGTTTGGTAACAGGGCGATGAGCAAGGCTCACGCTCGCGTCTCTTCTAAAAACGGATAATTATAAGAATGAATGAGATTTATCTTGCGGAGGCAACCTTTCGTTTGATAAAAGAAAGACGCTCTGTTGTCTTGGACGCGTTGCAGTTTAACAGCGTGAAAAACATGGAGCATTACCGCGAACTCATGGGCGAATTAAGTGCCCTTGAGTTTATTGAACAGGAACTCAAGAGCCTGCTAGAAAAACAGGAGCGAAATGATGACTAGCCCAGCAGTCGCTGACCTTAAATCGGTTGGCGAGGAGGCCGCGAAGATAGCCGCGGCATATGTAAAACCAGAAGACCGTGTACTAGACCCCGAACTTATCTCTCAGTCTCTCTTAGACCGCATTCCAACCCCAACAGGGTGGCGTCTCATCGTTCTTCCTTACAGGGGGAAAGGTAAAACAGAGGGCGGGATATTGCTTCCGGATCAGGTTGTAGAAGAGAACCAGATAGCCACTCAAGTTGGATATGTTCTAAAGGTAGGGCCCTTGGCCTACCAAGATCCGGATAAGTTTGACGGTCCGTGGTGCGCGGAAAAAGATTGGGTGATGTTCGCCCGATACGCTGGTTCTCGGTTCAAGATCGACGGTGGGGAGGTTCGCATCTTAAACGATGACGAGGTCTTAGCCACGATTTCTGATCCCGAAGACGTTTTACATATGTAGGAGGCCGTTATGGCAGACGAACAACTTGACGTGGTCGAAGAGACCGAAAACGAAGAATTTACGGTAGAGGTCGAAGAGACCGCCGAACCTGAAGTGTCCGTCGGTGCCTCGGGGGCCGAGACCGCCGAACCTGCGGACCCCTTTGACAAGGCAGAGAACTCTACCCAAAAAAGGATTAACCAGCTTACGAAGAAAATGCGTCAAGCGGAGCGTGATCGTGAGGAAGCGATCCGCTACGCAACGCAAGTTCAGACGGAAGCACAGACTCTGAAACAGCGTGTAGATGCTCTAGACAGCGGTTATGTCAACGAGTTCAGTGGTCGCGTTCAAAGTGAGCTTCAGTCCGCAGAAAACGATCTGAAGAATGCCATTGAGATCGGAGACAGCGCCCAGATCGTAGAGTCTCAGCGCAAAATAACAGGGCTGGCAATTCAAGCGGACCGGGCGGCACAGGCGCAACGCAACGCAGAATCTCAAAGAGCCGCGATGGAGGCTCAGCAAGCTCAACCGCAGCAAGCCCAACCGCAGCAGGCCCAGCGTCGGCCTGACCCTAAAGCAGAAGCGTGGGCCGCGGACCGCGAATGGTTTGGCTCTGACGAGACAATGACGTACGCCGCTTTCGGAATACACAAGCAACTCATCGAAGATGAGGGGTTTGACCCCGCGGGCGATGATTACTATAGTGAGCTTGACAAACGCATGGCGGAAGCTTTTCCCCATAAGTTTAATAACGGAGCCAGAAGTAAACGACCCGCTCAGACGGTTGCTTCTGTTAACAGATCCGCGTCTGGGCGCAGTAAGAGAAGGGTAACTCTCACCCCTACCCAAGTCACAATGGCTAAAAAATTGGGTGTGCCGCTAGAAGAATACGCGAAATACGTGAAGGAGTAAGGACATGAGCGAAGAACAGATTGAAAAAGGTACTTCGGTTAACCGAACTTCCCGCGCAAACAAAGACCGGAGTTCTCAGGCTAGGCGTAAGCCGTGGGCTCCACCCTCAATGTTAGACGCGCCACCCGCACCGGATGGCTTCAAGCATCGTTGGATTAGGGCTGAAACTCGTGGTTTTGACGACCGCAAGAACATCAGCGCGAAACTTCGCGAAGGTTGGGAACTTGTTCGACAGGACGATTACCCCGATTTTGAAGCACCGACTATTGACTCGGGTAAATACGAAGGCGTTTTTGGCGTTGGAGGATTGCTTCTTGCTCGTATACCGGAAGAAACCGTTGCAGAACGGACTGCCTATTTCCGTCAAAGGAACTCAGACCAGATGCAAGCGGTTGACCACGATATGATGCGCGAGAATGCACATTCAACGATGACGATCAACCAACCTGATCGTCAATCTCGTGTAACCTTTGGTGGCTCAAAGAAAGATTGACCACCTCCTTTAGGAGAAACCTAAAATGGCAAATCAGGAAACTGCCTACGGTCTTCGCCCTATCGGTCTAGTCGGCTCCGGCGCAAACTCTACGGGTCTTACGACCTATGAAATTGCGTCAGATAACACCAACGCCATTTTCAATGGCTCCATTTGTGTCCCTCTCGCTGCTGGCGTGATTGACCAAGCTGGTGCCACCAATGGTGGTACTACTCAGGCGCTTGGCGTTCTGATGGGTGTTGAGTACGTAGACTCGGTGACGAAGAAAACTACCTTCCTTAACTACTGGCCCGGTTCTGGCTCTGTTAGCGTTGACACAACTGTACCTGTCAAGGCTCTCGTTGCCGACGACCCGAACCAGTTGTTCAAGGTTGCAAGCGATGCTTCTCTCACGGACCGTGCCACAGCTTTGGCCGCGGTTTTTGCGAACGCGTCTCTTGGAACTTCGGCTCGAACCGGTTCAACTTCAACCGGACGGGCTAATGGTGCGCTCAGCGTTGCTTCGATTGCTACGACGGCTACCCTTCCGCTTCGTATTGTTGGCATCATGGATGATGAAGCCAACAGTGATTTTACGGCGGCAGGTATTCCGTTGATCGTGCGCCTGAACGCTCACTTTAACGCTGGGTCACGGAGGTTTGATTCTCAAACCACTGCTGATTCCACCGGCATTTAAGGAGGGCTGATAAATGGCTATTTCTAGAGCCCAACTGGCGAAAGAGCTTGAGCCCGGCCTTAATGCTCTCTTCGGCTTGGAATACGACCGCTATGAGAACGAGCATTCGGAAATCTTTGAAGAAGAGTCCTCGGACCGTGCCTTCGAAGAAGAAGTAATGCTCGGCGGCTTCTCGACTGCTCCCGTGAAAAACGAGGGTGGTGCAATTTCGTTCGATGACGCGCAGGAAACGTATACTGCTCGTTACACGCACGAAACGATTGCGCTGGCCTTTTCGATTACGGAAGAGGCTATCGAAGACAACCTTTATGACCGGCTTGCAAGCCGTTACACAAAGGCTCTGGCTCGTTCGATGGCTCAGACCAAGCAGATCAAGGCCGCGGGCATTCTTAACAATGCCTTCTCGACCGATAACCCGGTTGGTGACGGAGCAGCACTTTGCTCTTCCGCGCACCCTTCGATTTCGGGCAATCAGCGTAACCAGCTTTCAACAGCTTCTGACCTCAACGAGACTTCGTTGGAGCAGATGCTGATCGATGTTGCTGGCTTGACTGACGAGCGTGGTCTCAAGATTGCGGTTCGCGGAACGAAGCTCATTATTCCAAAAGAGCTTCAGTTCATTGCGGAACGTGTCATTAACAGTAACCTGCGTAGCGGGACCGCTGATAACGACACTAACGCAGTTCGTTCCATGGGAATGCTTCCGGAAGGTGCGGTGGTTAATCACTTCCTCACCGATACGGACGCTTTTTTCATTAAAACGGATGCTCCGAACGGCTTTAAATTCTTTAACCGTTCGCCGCTCAAAACCGCCATGGAAGGCGACTTCGATACGGGTAACATGCGCTTTAAAGCGCGTGAGCGTTACTCCTTCGGTGTTTCCGACTGGCGCTGCGTTTTCGGTACGCCGGGCGCATAAGGTTTTTAACCTAACGAAAAGGGCGGCTTCACAGCCGCCCTTTTTTATTCTATAATTTTGCATCCCTGACAGTCGCAATGGGCGACTGACACTAGCCCCGACAGGAGACACTCATGGCTAACACGACTTTTAATGGTCCCGTCCGTTCCGAAAACGGTTTTAAATCAATTATTAAAAATTCAGCGACGGGGGGTCTTACTAACGAGATGACCCTTTCCACGTACACGGCAACGATTGATATCGCGGCTACGGGTACTACGCATAAAGAATCCGCCATCGGCATACCCTCTAATTTTATCCCTATGGGGGTCGCTATTACGGTTGTTACCGCCGCGGCAAATGCCGTCAATCTTGTTGACGTGGGTACGGATGCGGACACCGACGGCTTTGTGGACGGCATTTCTGAGGCCATCAACGCTGCCGGGTTTAAAGGTTTCTTCCCGTGTAACGGTGTTTTGGGGATGTCCGGTGGTGCTACCACCGCCGCAACCGAAACAGCCGACGAGGTTGAAGTTGTAATATCCGGAACCGCCGGAGCGGGCGGTCAGTTGTCCCTAAAATTCTTTGGTATTTCTTCAGACTCGCCCACGGCCTAAGAAAAAGGTTGTGGCTTATTCTGATGTAACACCAAACTTTTAAGGAGCTTTTCATGGCGTCTGATATTCAATCAGTCCTAGTAGAGGCCGCCACCGCAGATCCGGATGGCATCTCGACGGCGGCAGCCGTTGGCAATAACGCCAATTTAGTTATTGGAGGCGCTTTGGCTGACGGCGGTTCAGTTACTTTTGACGAACCTAGAAACGTCACCATTCTCAGCGCAGGAGACGATTCCGGGATTTCGTTTACGGTAACCGGAACAGACGAGCAAAACGCTGCTCAAACAGAAACTATTTCCGGCGTAGACTCGGACACGGCAACGGGAAGTAAGTTTTTTGCGACGGTCACTCAAATCGCCGCAGTCGGCAATCCTGCGGGCAATGTCAGCGCGGGTTCCGGAACCTCTGTTGCGGCTCCAATGTATCAAGGTCGTATGCGCCTTCGGGGTATCTACGCCGTTAACACGGGAGCGGCGGGTACGATTACTTTTAGAGAAGGCTCCGGAACGGGCGGCATACGGATGCAATTTAACACGGTGGCCTCTGCCAATACTACGCAGTACCCTGACATACCTGACGACGGTATCCTGTTTAAAGACGGCGGTTTTGTAACGTACACGCAAACCACTCTTTCTTCTTTAACGGTGTTTTACGAAGGATAGAGTGTTATGGCCGGGTTTCGTTTGGGAGAATTTAGCTTTTCCGGCACTTACTACATTGCGATAGAGGATTCTTCCACCCCTGATATTTTTGTTAAATTTACTGGGTTTAATTCTCCGGAGCAGGCTGGTGTGTTTATCCACGCGCTAGAGTCTCTTTTAGAAAGTCCTTTAGATTTTGAAGAATTTAACGGAACGCTTCACTGATGGCTCGGAAGAAAGAAAAAGCTATTCGACGTACCACTAAGGGCAAATCCGCAAACTACCGAAAAACCGCTTCGGGAGCCGGAATGACTAAGGCGGGCGTTCGCCGTTATCGAAAAGCTAATCCGGGTTCTAATCTAAAAACCGCTGTGACTGGTAAAGTTAAAAAAGGTAGTGCCGCCGCTAAACGACGTAAAAGTTACTGTGCAAGGTCGGCGGGTCAGTTAAAAAAAAGCTCGGCTAAAACGCGAAACGATCCAAACTCGCGTATTCGTCAGGCTCGCAGAAGATGGAAGTGCTAAACTAATGGAAAAAACCATTATTGGCGTCATTGCGGCGGGTGTAGTAAGCGCTCTTCTTGGCTTCTTTGCGTGGCAGTCTCTGACGCTAATTGACGTGGACAAAAGAACAGAACGCACTGCTTTAAAGGTAGACCAAAATTACCACATGATAAAACCCTTGTGGGAGCAGTTTATTGAATCACGTAAGATTGTGAGGGTAGATGACAAAAGTTCGAACAGGCCCAAAGGCCAGTAAGCCTAAGCTAACCTATTTTAGAAAGGGCGGCGCTGTCTCCTCTAAAAGCAAGGGGAGCAAGATTTGCCCGGAAGGAAAAGCATGGGCAAAGCGTACGTTTGATACATATCCGTCGGCTTACGCAAACCTCGCAGCTTCTAAATACTGTAAAGACCCCAACTACGCAAAAAAATCTAAGGGCGGAAAGCGTAAAGGTCGTTAGATGGGTAAATTAAAGGAGTGGTTAGATGAAGATTGGGTTCGGATTGATAGCAGTGGTAAAATCGCGGGTAAGTGCGGGACGTCTAAAGATAAGAAAAACCCTGACCGATGCTTACCAAGAGCTAAAGCGTCTTCTCTGTCTAAGTCTCAGCGTGCCTCTACGGCTCGTAAGAAAAAGCAGGGCGGTTCTCGCGGCAAAACTGTTGTTTCTAATACAAAAGCTGCAAAAGTTGCACGAGCGGCTGCGGGTGGAGTAGTTGTTGGAGCGCCGTACCGTAAGCTTAACAAGGGCTGCGGCGCGGTAATGTCTAATCGTCGGAAAAGAACATTATACACCTGACATGATCGAACAACAAATAAAACAAGAACTTCGGGAGTGGTCTAGGCATACGCTTGAGTCACCCTCTCCGTTTTTTAACAACCTTCCAGCCTGTCCGTATGCCAAGAAAGCGTGGGACGAGGACAAAATTGGGTTTGTGTTTAAAACGGAGGACGACAACCTTTCTCTGTACCAAACAATCGCGGGCTTTGACGACCAGTTTGACGTGGTCATGGTCATCGACTTGTCTTATCGGAAAGACCCCGAAGAGTTCGAAGACTTTTTGCACGATCTTAACGAAGCTATTTCGGACGGTATTCTAGTACAGCAAGACATTTGGGTTATGGGGTTTCATCCGGACGACGATCCGGACGATTTAATAGACGACGGTTCTTTTTCTCCTTTGGTAGACCAAAAATATGCTATCATTTTTGTGCAACGTCTAAAGGCTTTGCATGAAAGGTCAGAAGCCCTAAAACCCTTGGGTTATTACGACAGGAGCTTCGAAGCTTTTGAAAACACGGGTCTATATGCCCACAGAGAAAACTTGTACAGGAGATTGAGCAATGGCGATGAAGCCTCGTAAGAAAAAACCGGTTAAGAAAATGCGCGGCGGCGGAATGGTTAAGAAGATGCGCGGCGGCGGAATGGTCCAAAAAGGCCCGAAGCGTATGCGCGGCGGCGGAATGGTTAAAAAACGGAAGTAGTTAGGTGACAGTTTCCTCTAGCAAAAACTTCGAACTCGACGTAAACGAGCATATCGAAGAGGCGTTCGAACGCTGCGGGCTTGAGGCTCGTACAGGTTACGACCTTCGCACGGCGAAGAGGTCGCTTAACCTGCTTTTTGCAGAGTGGGCTAACCGAGGCATTAATCGGTGGACAATAGAGCAGAAAACGGTGGCGCTCGCTAACGGGGTGGCTGACTACCCGGTCGGCACCTTAACCATGACAGTTAATAGCACAACGGGTTTTCAAGACGGTGAAGCCATAACCGGAGGCACTAGCTCGGCCACGGCTTTTATTACCAATATAAACTCCGCCACAGTTGTCGCAATAACGATCCCCTCCGGGACGTTTTCTGCTGCCGAGACCATAACAGGCGGCACTACGGGAGCCACGGCTACGGTTTCGTCAGCGGTTTCGCTAGAAGACGTTCAATCTTCCATAGACATACTATCCGCAGTAGTTCGGCAAAACAGCGGGTCAAGTAACCAGTCGGACCTTCAAATTACTCGAATTGGTCGAGACGCCTATTTGGGCCTCACCAGCAAAAGATCTACCGGTCGCCCTGTTCAATTTTATGTTGACCGATTGATTACCCCCAAAGTTCGGTTGTGGCCTACGCCGGATTCTAGCTCTTCGTACGAGCTAGTTTTTGACCGCTTGACGCGGTTAGACGACGCGGACACTCAGACGAATACTTTAGAGGTGCCCTTTCGGTTTTACCCCTGCGTATCTGCGGGCTTGTCGTACTACCTGTCGATTAAATTTTCTCCAGAAAAAACGAACCTACTCAAGGCCGTTTATGAAGAGGAAATGCAGAGAGCTATGCAGGAAGACAGAGACCGCTCATCCTTTCAAATATCGCCTAGCCACAGTTATTTCGGTAGGTAGTTATGGCTAAACACGCAACGGGCAAAAATTCTTACGCCTTATCGGACCGCTCTGGTTTTCGGTATCGGTATCAAGATATGCGTCGCGAGTGGACGGGAGCGCTTGTCGGTAAGGACGAATTTGAACCAAAACACCCTCAACTAGGCCCGTTTAAAGAGGTCTCTGACGCCGAAGCTCTTTTTAACCCGCGCCCAGATCGCGTAGAGCCGCTGGTTGTCTTCGTTGGCGCAACAGCTTTTCCGCCCGACAGGATGGCTACAAACGCGGTTGGGAGCGTCGGTTTTATTACGGTGGTGACGGCATGAGTTTCACGTTCGCACAACTAAAAACAGCAATACAGGACTTTGCAGAAAACACGGAGACAAGCTTCGTGACAAACTTGCCTGTTTTTATTCGGGCCGCAGAAGAGCGTATTTTTAAGCTTGTTGATCTTGAAAACTTTAGAAAGAACGTCAGCGCCTCTATGACCTCGTCAAATAGGTTTTTGCAGGCTCCGTCAGATTTTTTAGCCTCGTTCTCTTTGTCCGTTGAAGTGTCTAGCTCAAAGAAATTTCTTTTGCAAAAAGACGTAAATTTCTTACAGGAGTATTGGCCGAACTCTTCTTTAACCGGCGAGCCAGAGTTTTACGCCTTGTTTGATGATTCAAACTTTTTAATAGCGCCGACACCAGACTCCGGGTACTCAGTGGAGGTTCATTATTATTACAGGCCCGCTAGCCTAACCGCCGGAGCGGAATCAGGAACGACGTTCCTAAGCGTTAATGCCCCCAACGCTATTTTGTTTGGCTCTTTAGTTGAAGCTTACATATACATGAAAGGTGAGCAGGACGTGCTTGCTATGTATGAAAAAAGGTTTGAAGAAGCTTTAATGCGTCTTAAAGATCTTGCAGAAGCGAGAGAGAACAATGACGCCTACCGTAAAGGTCTACCCACGCAAGAAAGAACATAATGTTTGAGGCAAAGATAGATATGGCCCCGGATTATGCGGTTACTGTTCACACAACGGCTTACCGTGGGGCGTCGCCTGAAGAGGTTGCTAAACGCTGCGCTGACAAGATAATCTCTGTTTCAGACGGAGCGCCTCCGGTTATAAGAGATCAAGCCTTTGCGTACAAGGCTCAGCTAGAAAAGACGTTGAGCTTTTATATGCGGGAGGCTATAAATAGTGATAGGACAACCGTTTGCAACGCCTTGGCTCGCGCTGGGCACCCGGAACTAGCCAAAATCGTAAAGGAAGTTTAACATGGCAATTACACAAGCGATGTGTACGTCTTTCAAAAAAGAATTGATGACCGCTACGCATAATTTTACCGCAAGCTCGGGAAACACGTTCAAACTTGCTCTGTTTACGAGTTCCGCAACGCTGGGTGCCGCAACCACCGCGTATGCTACCACGAACGAGGCGAGCGGTACGAACTACACCGCTGGCGGAGCAGCACTGACTAATGTTACGCCTACTACTAGCGGCACAACGGCTCTAACGGACTTTGCGGACCTCACGTTCTCTAACGCGACAGTCACGGCAAACGGTGCCTTGATTTACAACGACAGCGCATCGGGCGATCCGTCTGTTGTTGTGCTGGCCTTTGGCGGGGATAAGACATCAACTGCGGGGGACTTCACTATCCAGTTCCCCACAGCAGACGCAAGCAACGCCATTATCCGTATCGCGTAAGTAAGAAGCTCGCGACCCATGTCCGATTTCAGCGGCTGGGGCCGCGCAGGTTGGGGCGAGGGCGCGTGGGGCGTAGGTTTACCTAACCCCAACCTAACCGGCTGGGGCCGCGGAAGTTGGGGTGAGGGTGCTTGGGGGTCCGCCCTACCTGTAGCCGTTTCAGGTGTTTCAGCGTCTTCGGGCGTTGGAAGTGTGACGGTTACCGGTGAGGTAAACATCCCGGTATCCGGGTTAGTTGCTACAACTTCCGTAGGCTCTGTCTCTGTTTCCACAGAACAAGCCTTATCCGTAACGGGCCTAGCTGCAACGGGTGCAGTTGGCTCTGTTGTAGTAGATGCTGCTTCTGACATATCTGTAACGGGCTTAGCTGCAACGGGTGCAGTTGGCTCTGCTGTAGTAGACGCTGCTTCTGACATATCCGTAACGGGCCTAGCTGCAACGGGTGCAGTTGGCTCTGTTGTAGTAGATGCTGCTTCTGACATATCTGTAACGGGCCTAGCTGCAACGGGTGCAGTTGGCTCTGTTGTAGTAGACGCTGCTTCTGACATATCTGTAACGGGCTTAGCTGCAACGGGTGCAGTTGGCTCTGTCGATGTAAAAACGGGCTTACTTGTAATTGTATCCGGCGTCTCCGCTACCGGTGCAGTTGGTTCCGCCACAGTAGAAACCGACCAAGTTCTAGCGGTTACAGGCCTAGCGGCTACTGGCGGCGTTGGTTCTGTAGTTGTAGACGCTGCTTCTGATGTACCTGTCACGGGTCTTTCTGCTACTGGCGGCGTTGGCTCTGTAGTTGTAGACGCTGCTTCTGATGTACCTGTCACGGGTCTTTCTGCTACTGGCGGCGTTGGCTCTGTAGTTGTAGACGCTGCTTCTAACATATCTGTAACAGGCCTAGCGGCAACTAGCTCTATAGGCACTGTTTCAGTGCAAACGGACCAAGTTTTAGCCGTCACGGGTCTTTCTGCTACTGGCGGCGTTGGCTCTGTAGTTGTAGACGCTGCTTCTGATATACCTGTAACGGGTTTAGAGGCGACGGGTGCCGTTGGTTCTGTCTCGGTACAAACGGACCAAGTTTTAGCCGTAACGGGTCTTTCTGCTACTGGCGGCGTTGGTTCTGTAGTTGTAGACGCTTCTTCTGATATACCTGTAACGGGTTTAGAGGCGACGGGTGGCATTGGTTCTGTCTCGGTACAAACGGACCAAGTTTTAGTCGTAACGGGTCTTTCTGCTACTGGCGGCGTTGGTTCTGTAGTTGTAGACGCTTCTTCTGATATACCTGTAACGGGCTTAGCGGGCACCGGGGCTGTTGGCTCTGTTGTAGTGGACGCAGCCTCCGACATATCTGTCACAGGTTTAGCGGCTACTGGCGGCGTTGGTTCTGTAGTTGTGGACGCTGCTTCTGACATATCTGTAACGGGTATTGCCGCTACGGGTGCCGTTGGCTCTGTTGTAGTGGACGCAGCCTCTGACATACCTGTAACGGGTTTAGCGGCTACTGGCGGCGTTGGCTCTGTTGTAGTGGACGCTGCTTCTGACATATCTGTAACAGGCCTAGCAGCAACAAGCGGTGTTGGTAGCGTTACGGTAGACGCTGCTTCTCTTATATCTGTAACGGGTATTGCAGCCGTTGGGACTGTTGGCACGGTTACGGTAGACGCTGCTTCTCTTATATCTGTAACGGGTATTGCAGCCGTTGGGACTGTTGGTTCTGTTTCCGTACAAACAGATCAGGTTGTATCTGTAACAGGTATTGCAGCTACCGGAACTGTCGGCACGGTTACAGTAGATACTGCCTCTGACGTGCCTGTAACGGGTATTGCAGCTACTGGAGCAGTCGGTAGCGTTACGGTAGACGCAGGCTCTATTGTATCTGTCACAGGTTTAGCGGCCACCGGGTTTGTTGGTTCTGTTGCGGTAGACGCAGGCTCCGACATACCCGTAACCGGTATTACGGCCACCGGAGCGGTTGGTTCGGCAACCGTTATTACAGCCAACGTAGTTGAAGTAAGTGGTTTGTCGGCCACGGGTTCTTCTGGTAAAGTAACCGTGTGGCAGGATATCGTTCCTACCCAAGACCCTGACTGGCAGGATATTACACCGGGTCAGGCGGCTGACTGGCAGGATATTACACCGGGTCAGGCGGCTGACTGGCAGGACATTACACCGGGTCAGGCGGCTGACTGGCAGGATATTACACCAAATCAAGAACCGAATTGGGTAAAAATAGCGGCATAGGATAAAACGATGACTTCAAGTTACACATCAAATACCGGAATTGAGAAGCCCGCAACAGGCGACCAGTCTGGTACGTGGGGCGACACCGTAAACGTGAACATGGACATTATTGACCGTGTTTTGAACGGGGTGGGCGCAATCAGTCTTAGTGGAACGACCCACACCCTTACTACTTCGGACGGGTCTCTTAGCGACGGGATGTACCGAGTTTTGGTTCTGGGGGGAAGCCCTTCCGGAACAAACACAATTACCGTTAGCCCAAACGACCAAGACAAGGTGTTTTTTGTTAAAAACGGCAGCGGTCAATCAGTGGTGTTTACTCAAGGCAGTGGTGCAAATGTCACCATTGCCAACGGGGACACTAAAATTATTTACTGCGACGGGGCAGGTTCCGGAGCCGCGGTCGCTGATTTTACTAACGACCTTTCCATGTCTTCGGTCAGCATCACAGGAGGCACTATAGATAATGCCGCTATCGGCGGTTCAACGCCTGCGGCGGGTGCTTTTACGACGCTTGATGCCACCGGAGACATTACTGGTGCCACGTTTACGCCGGATGGTGACACTTCTGCCGGGGACGCCGCTGCTGTAGGTTACACCGCTGCGGAGGGTTTGATCCTAACAGGACAAGGCAGCACATCAGATATAACTCTAAAGAACGATGCTGATGCTACTGTGTTCACAGTTCCAACAGGAACCGACGACATCCTGTTTCCCGATGCGGCTAGGATATTGATGGGTGCTGGCTCTGATCTAGAAATAAAACATACTGGTTTACATAGTTATGTTATGGATAGCGGTTCAGGCAATCTTTATCTTGCCGGAGATCAATTATACATAACTAACGCTGCTACATCTGAAACTAAGATTTCAGCCCTGACCGATGGCGCTGTTACTCTCTATAACGACAACGCTGCAAAACTCGCGACCACTGCGACAGGTGTTTCAGTTACCGGCACATTGCTAGCGACAACCAATACTGACACAAGTAACACCGGCAGTGTGACTCTAGACTTTGGAGCGAACCAAAACTTTGTGCTGACGCTTACGGGCAATGTCACGCTTGCGAATCCATCAACTGAGCAAGTCGGGCAGTGCGGAGTTATAGTATTTATCCAAGATGGCACGGGCGGAAGAACTCTTAGCCTTGGAACGGACTATGAAAGCCCTGCTGGGGCTGGCATTACACTTAGCACCGCAGCAAGTGCGGTTGATGTAGTCCCCTACTTTGTTA